>ENA-OQLI01000026-OQLI01000026.1-human-gut-metagenome-genome-assembly--contig:-NODE-26-length-245956-cov-9.587392_pt1 | contig 245956 bp, 222 predicted proteins | sample MGYA00242805_ERZ504812 | MGnify/ENA primary metagenome ERZ504812 (study PRJEB26092, sample SAMD00036430) | human gut metagenome | host: Homo sapiens | study: EMG produced TPA metagenomics assembly of...
ACCATTAGGAAGTAAGCAGACGAATCATATAAGCTGCTGTACTACTGCTGAAAAGCAGAGGTCGAACCGATGATGTTTTCTGCGAAAAAGAGGAAAACGGAGGAATGGCCTCAAGTCAGTCAAACAGGCAACTTAGCACTTAGTCGCAATTAGGATTGCGAGTATGACAAAAAGAAGTCACTCGCCGTAAAGGAGAGTGATGCCTGATGCCAAATGAGAAGAAACCAAAAACCAAATGCGTGGAGTATCTCCGCCATGCTGAATACTACGATATGCAAAGTACCTTTGATGAACTGTATGCCAGAAGTCAGGCAGGAGAAATTTTCGAGAACCTGATGGATGTGATACTTTCAAGAGAAAATATCCTGCTGGCCTATCGGAACATCAAATCCAATACCGGGAGTATTACGCCGGGAACAGACAAGCTGAAGATTTCTGATATTGGTAAACTTACCGCTGATGAAGTCACAGCAAGGGTACGCAAAATCGTCAAAGGAGCTAAAAACGGCTACACCCCAAGAAGCGTAAGACGCAAAGACATCCCAAAACCAAACGGGAATACCAGGCCACTGGGAATCCCTTGTATCTGGGATAGATTGGTACAGCAATGTATCAAGCAGGTCATGGAACCTATATGCGAAGCCAGGTTCAGCAACAATAGCTATGGATTCCGTCCAAATCGGTCGGTTGAAAATGCGATAGCGGCAATCTACAGGCTTATGCAAAAGTCAGGACTTCACTATGTAGTAGAGTTTGACATAAAAGGTTTCTTTGACAATGTAGACCATTCAAAACTGATAAAACAGTTATGGTCACTGAATATCCGGGATAAAGAACTGCTCTATGTAATCCGTAGGATTCTCAAAGCGCCAATCCTCATGCCGGACGGCCACACAGAACACCCAACAAAGGGAACGCCGCAAGGCGGAATTATTTCCCCACTATTGGCAAATGTGGTGCTGAATGAACTTGACCATTGGATAGAAAGCCAATGGCAGTGCAACCCGGTAACGGAAAACTACGCTTACAGAGAAAATGCGGCAGGCTGTCCGATACAAAGCCATGCGTACCGGGCAATGCGGAATACACGGCTGAAAGAAATGTATATCGTGAGATATGCAGACGATTTTCGGATTCTCTGTAGAACAAGGGAACAGGCAGACCGGACGCTGATTGCGGTCACGCAATGGCTGAAAGAACGCCTGCGCCTTGATGTTTCACCGGAGAAAACGAGAGTTGTTGACGTCAGACGGAGCTATTCTGAATTTCTCGGATTCAAAATCCGACTACGCAAAAAGGGGAAAAAGTACGTCGTTCAATCGCACATGTGCGATAAAGCATACAAAAAGGTTAAAGCCAGCCTGACTAAACAAGTCGGAAATATCAAATTTCCCAGAAAAGGACGTGGAGAAGCCGGGGAAGTACGGCTGTTCAACTCCATGGTTATGGGAATCCAGAATTACTACCAGTTAGCCACTGACATCAGCATAGACTGCGGTGATATTGGCAGAACTGTTAATACAGTTCTCAAAAACAGGCTGAAATCTGGAAAAACGCACCGACTGAAAGAAGAAGGTCGAGACCTTACAAAAACGGAACTCCAAAGATATGGGAAATCGGAACAGCTAAGATATATAGCACAATCCAAAGAACCGATTTATCCAATAAGCTATGTTCAATGTAAAAATCCAATGAGCCAGCGGCGGAAAGTATGTGCCTACACAGCGGCAGGCAGAAGTGAAATCCATGATGATTTGCGGATAAACACTTTCTTACTGTTACAGCTAATGCGGGCACCTACATATAGCCGCAGTACGGAGTATGCAGATAACCGTATCTCACTTTTCTCCGCACAATGGGGAAAATGTGCAGTAACGGGAAAGGAATTTCAGTGTATATCAGAAATCCACTGTCATCACAAAAAGCCAAAAGGAATTGGTGGCAATGATAAATACGAAAATCTTGTATTGGTGCTTGCGCCAGTACACGAACTGATACACGCAGTTGATGAGGACACGATTCGTTCTTATCTCTCCGCTCTTAAATTGGATGTTTCGCAGCTTGCGAAGTTAAATAAACTGCGAATACTGGTAAATCGGAAACCTATTGATTTGGAGAACCAGAAACCTATAAATTCTCATAATGGTATGACTAAGGAGACTAAGAAAACTGTTTGATTGATGGAACGCCGGATGCGGTGAAAGTCGCATGTCCGGTGTGAAGCGGGGGAAAAGCTGGAGATAACTTCAAAGGCTTACCTATCGCTATTCCCTTCCGACCTTGCCACTTTCGGCAGCGAAGCAAAAAATCTCTTACAGGATTTGCAGAGCAGAAACGAGCGTATTTGTCTTTTTTATATTGCTCTACGGAGTTTACTATATTGCTGCCCGGATCAGTTATAGGCGGCAATGACGAGATAATTAAATAGATATTTCATCTGCCGAGCGACGGCAAAAGAAAAAAAGCCGTCGCAGAGCAGAAGCATTTTCACGCGCCTACTATTTTTCGGCGGCTTTGATTTTCAGAGCCGCCGATTTTTTTGTCTATGTGACGACCTGTAATCATTCAGATATGGCGGCTTTAGGAGGTAGCCGCCATGAGTGATAAACCATACCGACAAATCTTTACATTCTCTGACTTGTTAAAAAAAGCCCGACCACCGCCGAGGACATTTCTACCCTTAAATATGAACTGTCAAATCATCTAAATACCTTAGTTAATTCCTATGCGTTCATCTGCATTTTGCAGACGGGCGCATTTTGCATTTTTTCAAAAGTTTTTTTGAAAAAACGCCAAAAATCAACGTCCAAAATCAAGTTTTTCGGTTTGAGGGATTACGAAAGGGGACATTTCAAAATCCACCGCTTTCGCGGCTGCGAAAGGAGGTGAGAACATGAACGAACCTATTCGTACCCAATGGCAAATCCGTTGTGCTTTTAATGGCTTTTGCAAACTGGCGTTAAGGCGGGAAGCTATGAACGCCCACAGGGACACGAAGCAGCGGCAATTACGCGAAATTCCTTTTTCCGATTTGTCGCCACAGGAAGAAAAACAGCTTTACGTTTGCGACGAATATTTTACAGACGATAAAGCGCAACAGTCTTTCGTTGTCGGCGGCAAGGAGATAACTGCGGAGCTGCTTGCCGAAGCCCTACACAGTTTGCCGGACGAAAAGCGGGAAACCGTACTGCTCTATTATTTCTTTGATATGAGCGAACGGGAAATTGCGAAATACTGCAATATTCCGAGGACAACAGTACAGACCCGCCGGAAAAGCTCTATGAAGCTGCTAAAACGCTATTTGGAGGAACGCGCCTATGACTACGAAGATTAACAATGAGAACGCTGAAAGCGGCTTGTTGCCTTACCCGGTAATCATAGCCGCAACTAAGGGCGACCCGGAAGCTATGAAGATTGTCGTACAGCATTACGAAAGTTACATAGCGTCCCTGTCTATGCGGAAGCTCCGCGACGAGCGCGGCAATATTTATTGGGGCATAGACGAGGACATACGCGACCGCTTGCGGTCACGCCTTATGAGGGCTGTCCTGTCATTTGAGGTCTAAGTAAAAAGTAATCTGCGTTCCCCTTTCCGCAGATTGCAAAACTTGACCGTTTTTGAACCTTGACAAAGAAAGCGACGCAGGAGAATGGCGGCGCAGCATAGGGCAAATCAGATACATTCGATATGTGGGGAGCCATTGGGCTGATACGCGATGACCGAAAGGAGGGAGAAACACCGAGCGGGAACTATCAGCGTTCCATAGCAGACCTTGGCACGTCTGCCGCCACGATCCGCATATCGGTATAATGATACTCCCTTATAGCTATAATCCGAGCGTTAGAAGCGTCGCAGGTAATGGGTAGGGCTGCATGAGAACCATGCGGGGGTGCAATTCCCGTGAGGCTTGCCGAAGCTGTCTGATTAAAGCCCCTTTTTGATATTGTAACCATTTTATTTTTTCAAGAAAGGGGGACACCTTACATGAATTATACTGATGTTCCTATTTGGGAAAAGTACACGCTGACGATTGAGGAAGCGTCTAAATACTTCCGCATTGGAGAAAACAAGCTGCGAAAGTTAGCAGAGGAAAATCCGGCTGCCGGGTGGGTCATTATGAATGGCAACCGTATTCAAATCAAGCGGAAACAGTTTGAAAAAATCATTGACACATTGGAAGTTATATAGTGAAATTGAGCCTTGAATGTGGTATAATGAATACAGGCATATCAAGGCTCTTTCCGTCATGGAAAGGAGCATGACGCACAATGTCGGAAAAAAGACGCGATAACAGAAACCGTATCTTACGGACAGGAGAGAGCCAGAGAAAAGACGGAAGATATGCTTACAAATACATTGATACCTTTGGGAAACCGCAGTTTGTGTATTCTTGGAAGTTAGTACCTACCGACAAGACACCCGCCGGGAAGCGCGACGATATTTCGCTTCGGGAAAAGGAAAAAGAAATCCAGAAAGACCTTGACGACGGGATAGACCCTATCGGAAAGAAAATGACTGTCTGCCAGCTTTACGCAAAGCAGATACACCACCGGGCAAACGTCCGACCGGGTACGAAACAGGGGCGCAAACAGCTTATGCGGATTTTGGAAGAAGATAAACTTGGAGCTTGCAGCATTGAGAATGTGAAGCTGTCGGACGCGAAAGAATGGGCGTTACGAATGAAAGACAAGGGATATTCTTTCAAGACTATCAACAACCACAAGCGTTCCTTAAAAGCTGCTTTTTACACAGCCATACAGGACGATTGTATTCGCAAAAATCCGTTTGACTTCCAGTTGAACACGGTTCTGGAAGATGATACGGAGCCAAAGGTACCCTTATCCTCAACACAGGAATCCTCGCTTTTATCCTTTATGCAGAATGATAAGACCTATCAGAAATATTCCGACGAGATTATCATACTGTTAGGGACAGGGCTCCGTATTTCTGAACTCTGCGGGCTGACGGAAACGGACATTGACTTTGAGAAGAAGCTAATCAATGTAGACCACCAACTTTTGAAACATTCCGAAGCGGGCGGCTATTACATTGAAACGCCGAAAACGAAAAGCGGCACCCGTCAAATCCCTATGAGTACAAAGGTTTGTGAAGCATTTAAGCGTGTGCTGAAAAACCGCAGACAGGCAATGCCGGTTATCATTGACGGGTACAGTCGTTTCTTATTCCTCAACAGGGACGGAAAGCCGAAAGTGGCTGCAAACTATGACAGTATGTTCCGGGGGCTTGTGAAGAAGTACAACAAGAGCCATGAGGAAGCCTTACCGAAAGTGACAACGCCGCATACCTTACGCCACACGTTCTGCACCAACTTAGCAAACGCGGGAATGAACCCGAAAGCGTTACAGTACATCATGGGACATTCCAACATCAATATGACGCTGAACTACTACGCACACGCTACACCGGACAATGCAATGGCAGAAATGGAACGGTTGATTGCTTAGTAGTAAAAGCTGAATTTACTACTTTGCCTACTACCTTTGAACAGGAAAACGTGAGGGGATTTAAGGAGATTTAAGAACATCTTCCGTAACAAGAAATGCCGGAAAGCCTTGAAACATAAGGCTTTGGCGGCATTTAAGAACTTCTAAAAAGATAATCAATTTTCTATAATAGATTTTGATGAAATCTGTCGGAACACGATAAAGCAGCTCATCATGATGACCATGGGGGCTTTCGTATTGCCGATACCGCGCAGCGTGCCTGCGTGTACCTGATTGACGCAAAGGGCGAGGTAAAACGGCATTTCCAGACGGATGAAAAGTGTGCCGTAGTCTAAAACCTCCGGCGTGCGGTTGAACATGGAGACGAGAGGGCGGGCAAAAATCAAGACAGGAATCGTAATGAGGATCGCGACGGCAAAGCAGAGCAGTGTGCCGACCTTAGTGCTTTGCCGGACGCGGTCTATTTTGCGTGCACCGAGGTTCTGACCGACAAAGGTGGTCACGCCAAGGGAAAGGCTCTGGATCGGAAGTACGCAGAATTTGTCAATTTTTCCATAGGAAGACCAGCCTGCCATAGCAGCAGAACCAAAACGATTGATGTATGCCTGTACAAAAACATTGGAAAAGGAAGTGACTGCCATCTGAATTGCGGCGGGAAGTCCGAGAAAGAAAATCTTTTTCGTCATGCTCGGATCCAGACGGACCTTACTCCAAATGATGCGGTAACAGGCTTTTTCGCGGGTCAGGACAAAGAGTGTCAGGAGGGCAGAAATTCCCTGGGAAAGGATCGTTGCCCAGGCAGCACCCGCGATACCGAACCGCAAAACTGCAACGAATAAAAGATCCAGCAGCGTGTTCAAAACCGCACAGAAAATCAGAAAATAGAGCGGACGTCTGGAATCTCCGACCGCGCGAAGAATGCCGGCACCCATGTTATAGAACAAAAGTCCGGTGACACCGATAAAGTAAATGCGAAGATAGGTTGCAGCCTCAGGAAAGACATCATCCGGAGTGCCCATGAGGCGCAGCAGGGATGGAACAAGCAAAAGGGCGAGCACCGTGCAGAGAATGCTCATGCAAAGTGTCAGCGCGATGGTTGTCTGGACGGCGATGGAAACCTTTTCTTCTTTTTTGCCGCCGTAATATTGGGAAATGATGACGCCTGCACCGGTTGACATGCCGGAAAAAAAACCAATAAAGGTATTGATAACGCTATCCGTGGAGCCGACTGCGGCGAGTGCTTCTTTTCCAACGAAATTACCGACGACGATGCTGTCTACCGTATTGTAAAGCTGCTGAAACAGGTTGCCGGCCATCAGCGGAAGTGCAAATAATAAAAGGCACCGCCAGATCGGTCCCTCTGTCATCAGAACTGCTTTTTGCTTGTGTTGTCTCTTTTCCATAACTTCTGTCTCTCCCCTAAAATAATGTCAGTACCTTAATCTTAATCGAAAAAGTTCAGGTACACAATTGGCAGAGTGGATATAATTTTTTGGACAGATTGGGGAAATTGACGGGAAAATTTACTTGTAAAGAATAAGGAGTGATTTTATAATATAGAATGAAATTTCTTGTTGAAAAGCAGAGGTCAAGGAGTGAATCGAATGGAAGAAAAAAAGGAAAAAGGGAATTTTTGGCTGACAGTAGCAACCTTTATTGTCAACAAAAGAAAAGCTTTTCTGGTATTGTTTGCCATTGCGTGTATTTACTGTGCAGCATGCATGAATAAAGTATCGGTAAATCAGGATATTACCAAATATCTGCCGGCAGACAGTGAGACGAGAATTGGTCTGACCCTGATGGATGAACAGTTTATGACATATGGCAGCGCCAGGATCATGGTGTCGAATATTACCTGGCAGGACGCAGATGCGCTGGTGGAAAAGCTGGAGGCGGTAGATGGCGTGAAAGAAGTTGCCTTTGATGATTCTGCGGATCATTACAATGGAACGAACGCCCTGTTTGATGTGACCTTTGACGGCGCAGAAGACGATGAGATCAGCAAGGATGCCAAGCAGGCGGTAAAGGAGCTGCTTTCGGATTATGATACCTATATATCTACCTCAGTCGGCTCTGAAGAAGAACAGACAGAATCCCTGAATAATGACATGAATCTGATTCTGGTTCTTGCAGTTGTGATTATTGTGGTGGTACTGTTGATTTCCACGAAGGCATATATGGAAATCCCGGTACTGTTGATTACGTTTGGTGTGGCTGCACTCCTGAATAAGGGAACAAACTACCTGATGGGAACGATTTCCAGCGTAACGGATTCGATTTCTGTCGTTCTGCAGCTGGCGCTGGCAATTGACTATGCGATTATTTTCTGTGATCGTTTTATGGAAGAGCATGAGACGATGGATGCGGAATCCGCGATCAAGGTCGCGCTGTCAAAGGCAATACCGGAGATCAGTTCTTCTTCCCTGACGACCATCTCCGGCATGGTGGCGATGATGTTCATGCATTTTCGTCTGGGCTATGACATGGGTATCGTACTGGTAAAGGCAATTATTTTCAGTTTGATCTCCGTATTCTTCCTGATGCCTGCGATTCTGATGATCTTTGCAAAGGGAATTGACAACACGCATCACAAGAGCTTTGTTCCGAATATTTCGTTTGCAGGTAAATGGGCGAACCTGACAAGATTTATCGTTCCGCCTGTATTTGTGATACTGCTTTGCTTTGCAGCATGGATGGCAAATAACTGCAGTTATCTGTATGATGTCAATTCCGTTCCGGCCGCAAGGGAAAGTGAGACGAGAATTGCCAGGCATAAAATTGAAGACGAGTTTGGCGTTTCGAATCAGATTGCAATTCTGGTGCCGAAGGGCGATTATGAATCCGAGAAAAAGGTTCTGAAGGAATTTGAAACGCTCGATTATGTCAACACCGTGACAGGGCTTGCAAACGTTTCGATCAACGATGATTATGTCCTGACGGATAAAATCGCGCCGCGTGCATTTTCTGAATTGACAGATCTGGATATTGAGATCGTACGGGTTTTGTATATGGCCTATGCCTATGATCAGGGACAGAACGGTCCGATTTTTACAGGCATCGACGAATACAAAGTGCCGATTATAGATATGTTTTTATTCCTGTATGATCAGTATGAGGAAGGCTACGTCACATTGGATGCGGATATGGATGAAAAGCTGACGGATCTTTATGATACGCTGCATGATGCGCAGCTGCAGCTGCAGGGAGAGGATTATTCCAGACTGGTTCTGACTGTCAGTGTGCCGACGGAAGGGGACGAAGCGTATACGGCGATGGATGACATCCGCAATATTTGCGCGAAGTATTATAATAAATCAGACGTGATACTGGTTGGTGACTGCACAAGCAATCATGACCTGATGTCTTCGTTTGCAACAGATAATATTATTATCAGTGTACTGACAGCGCTGTTTGTTATGATTATTCTGCTGTTCACATTCCAGTCCGCCGGACTCCCGATTTTGCTGGTATTGACCATTCAGGGAAGTATCTGGATCAATTTCTCCGTGCCTACGCTGACAGGAGGAAGTGTATTTTTCATTGCGTACCTGATTGTATCCGCAATCCAGATGGGTGCGACGATCGACTATGCGATCGTTATATCCAGCCGTTATATGGTATTGAAAAAACAGATGCCGATTCATGAGGCAATTATTGAAACAATCAATCAGGCATTTCCGACAATCTTTACCTCCGGTACGATTCTGACCGGAGCAGGTTTTCTGATCGGACAGATCGCATCGGATGCGACAGTTGCTTCAATCGGTATTGCACTGGGAAGAGGAACCTTGATTTCCATTATGCTGGTATTGTTTGTCCTGCCGCAGATTCTGCTGCTGGGCGATATCATTATCGAAAAGACTGCTCTGACAATCAATCTGCCCCAGGCAACCAGAAGAGATGTTTCCGGACGGATGATTGTAAACGGCCGTGTCAAGGGCTATATACAGGGTGAAATCGACGCGGAGATCAAGGGAAGCTTTAGCGGTTCCATGCAGGCTTCTTTTGAATCCAGACTGCCGATTGGCGGAAAAGAGACAGAGCTTGTAATGGAACAGGAAGGATTGACACAGCCGGATGATGCAGCACAACCGGACACGGCAGCACAACCGGACGACGTGTCACAACCGAACACAGTAGCACAGCCGGGCGAACAGGATGCGAAAAAGGAGGACAGCGATGAAGAACAGAACGAACAGCTGTAAAAAATGGCTGGCGGTGTTATTGAGCGTTTCCATGCTGCCAACAGCGATTTTACAGAACGGTTCTATGGCGTATGCGGAGGAAAAGAAGCAGGAAGAGGCAGTTACCGCAGAAGAAGCGCTGGAAGAACGGGAAGCCGATATCGTCGTAGAAGAGATTTCGATTTCCAATAAAGAAGAGTTTTTAAAATATGTTCAGAGGTGCCAGGACGATTATTACAGCTATGGCAGGGTTTTCAACTTACAGAACGATATCGACCTGTCCGGCAGCTCGTTTGATGGCATTCCATATTTTGCGGGAACCTTCAACGGAAACGGGCATACGGTAAGCGGACTGAAAATCTCCCGGGAAGGCTCTGATTACGGATTCTTCCGTTATGTCGGCAAAACCGGCAGGGTAAAGGATTTGACCGTTTCCGGCAGTGTGAAGGTGACTGGCAGCGCAGAAAATGTCGGTGGAGTCGTCGGAACGAACTACGGCATTTTGGAAAACTGCAGCTTTGAAGGAATTGTGACCGGCAACACAAACGTCGGCGGCATTGTCGGGGAAAACAGGGCGGACGGCATCGTGCTGACCTGTTATGATAAAGGCACGATTGTCGGCACGAATGAGGTCGGCGGTATCTGCGGCATGAACCGCGGTATCCTTCAGAACTGCGAAAATGAAGGAAAAATCAATGACGAGGACTTAAAGACAACGCTGGATTTAAACGGCATCGATATCGGAACGCTGAATTTGACGCAGAACGTCGTGACAAGAAATGACGCAGGCGGCATTGCCGGAAGATCGTCCGGCACGGTGGCAGGCTGCACCAACAAAGGAGAAATTGGCTATGCACATATCGGCTACAATGTCGGCGGTGTGATCGGGCGCCAGAGCGGTACGGTTATCAACTGTAAAAATATGGGTCATGTCATGGGGCGCAAGGACGTTGGCGGTATTATCGGTCAGGCGGAGCCTTATCGGGAGTCGGAATATCTTTCCGATCATCTGGAAAAGGTGAGGGACGATTTTTCAGAGATCAATCACCTGATGGGGCAGATGTCCGATGCGATGCGCAGCGTATCCTCTGACACCAGAGGCTATGTCCAGACGCTGCAGCAGCAGTATGAGGATACGATGGGCAATCTGGACAGTGAGATCAATTCCATGAAGAGCACCGTTACCGGCAATAATGCAGCGATGACGGCCTATATGGATAGCTTGAGCAGCGCACTGAATAATCTGGGCGAGATCGGAAACGATACAATTTCGAGAATGATGGAGAGCATCCGACAAAATACAGAGAATGCTGCCAATAATATCAATGGAAAGTTAAACGACATGAAGGATATATTGACAGAAAGTTCCTCCGAGAGCAGCAGCGCGTCGGAAAGTGATGGGGAAAGCGCGTCGGAAAGCAGCAGCCCGGAAGAAAGCTCTTCTCAGGAGAGCAGTTCTTTGCAGGAAAGCCCTGCAGAGAGCGAACAGCCTTCTTCCAGTGAAAACGACGACACCCAAAACCAGTCGTCCAACAACGAAGAAGCTGCGGCAATCCCTGCAGACGACGCGGCAGAATATCTGGCAGCAGGGGACGATGAGGCAGGCGATTATGCGTGGTTTGCCAGGGACAGTGTATCCAGGGAATCTTCGGAAGAAAGCAGCTCCGGATGGGAATTGCCTTCGGAATGGCCGAGTGAACTGCCCTCCACACTTCCTTCTGAACTGCCGTCGGAATCTATTTCTATCCCGAGTCAGAGTGAAGTAGAGAGTAAGGCGGACGCAATTACGGATATCCTCAAAAAAGATCCGATTAAAGTAAACCATGACGAAAAGATCGACGATAACCTAAATCAGATGAAGGGAGAGATTTCGTCCGCATCTGACAATATCAAAAACCTGCAGAGTACGCTTACAGGTACGGGAGATTCCCTGACGAACACGATGAGCAATATTTCCGGGGAGCTGACCGATCAGAGCAAAGCATCTGGTGATACGATCGACAGCATGACTGACAGTGTCGATGGAGGAATCCAGTCGATTACCAGTGATCTGGACAGGATTTTAAATACGTCCTCCAGAATTACAGATATTATCAGCGACGATGTCAACGTCCTGCTCGGAAACGGCAGTGCGATTGACGATGTTTCTGGGAAAGCACTTACAGAGCGGACGCTCGGTGTCGTTTCGGACTGCAACAATCACGGAAAAATTGAGGGCGACATCAATGCAGGTGGTATCGCCGGAATTATGAATACGGAGTATGATGTGGATCCCGAGGTTGATATGGATCTGACAGAGCTGACCGATGTGGAGGTGCGTTCCACTACAAACGACGTGCTGATTCACTGTATCAACTACGGAACGGTAGCGGGCAAAAAGAGAAACAGCGGAGGTATTGCCGGAAGCGAAGAGCTGGGGTTGATCCATACATGCGAAAACTATGGAACGGTTCAGCTGGAATCCGGCAACGGTCTTGGTGGTATCGCAGGATATTCTGCCAGCCGGGTCAATCAGAGCTATGCTCTGTGTAATTTAAAGGGCGATAACAAAATCGGCGGCATTACCGGGGAAGGCTATGACATCAGCAACTGCCTCGCGATGGTGACAATTTCCGGCAATCGTACCGAAAAGATCGGCAGCATTGCGGGCTGTATCAACGAAGACGGTACATTGGAAAACAATTATTTCGTCTCTGATCTGTGGGGTGGTGTCGATCAGATCAATTATATTGGAAAGGCGCAGCGCTGTACCTACGAAGAACTGATGCAAATGGAAACAGTTCCGGCTGGCTTTACGCAGGTGACAGTGACCTTTGAACAGGATGACGAGGTGCTTGCGACGCTGCAGATTCCCTACGACGGTACGGTGACGGAAGAAGAAGTGCCGGATATTGAGCCGGATGAGGACTGCTACATCAGCTGGGACAGAAAATTTCCGCTGACCCATGTGACTGCTAACGTAACGGTGACGGCAGAGAGCAAACGTTTTACCAAGAGCCTTGCGTGGTTTTCAGCAACAAACCAGTTAAAACCGGATTTCCTGGTTGAAGGCGATTTCTATGACACGAGTGTGTTGTCTGCGGAAAGCGTGCAGGCGGATAGGATTTCGGATGGTGATCCTGCCTATGCCTATATCTGGAATATCGACAACATGCCGGAGCAAAAGGAAGAATATGTCCTGCATCTTCGGATTCCGGACGGTGCAGACAGCGCTGTGGTAAGGATTCAGACGGAAAATAAGTGGAAAAAAGCGGATACAGAAGAGGACGGCAGCTATGTGACTGTATCGGTTCCTTATGGAACAGCGTTTGCGGTCTACAGCGTGCAGGATAACAGCGTGCCGATCTGGCTGATCCTTGCGCTCGCCATCGCAGCCGTTTTAGCGGCAGTCCTTATCATAAAGGCGATAAGGTGCGGCAAAAAGCGGGTGGAAAAACGACGGGAAAAACGTAAGAAAAAGAAACAGCAACAGACGGATTCCCAGTAATACCTTGCGGATATTTTATTTTTGGACTTGTAAGAGACGAAAAGATTTACTATAATAAGACAGGTTTGCAAAAATAAGATACCCAAAGGAGCGGGAAAAATGAGAGAGTATGTTGTTACCTGCTGTTCGACAGCAGATATGAGCCGAACCTTCATGGAAACAAATGAAGTTCCCTTTGCCATGTTCCATTATCAGCTGGATGGAAAAGAATATGCAGATGACCTGTACTCGTCCATCTCGCCGGAAGTATTTTATAAAATGATCGGAGACGGCGCGCAGCCTGTGACCTCTCAGGTGAATGTAGAGGCATACTGCGCGTTGTTTGAGCCTGTTTTAAAGAGCGGAAAAGATGTGCTTCATCTGACGCTTTCCAGTGGAATTTCTGGATCCATCAACTCGGCGAATGTTGCAAAGACCCAGATGGAAGAAAAATATCCGGACCGCAGGGTGATGGTTGTGGATTCCCTTGCGGCTTCTTCTGGTTACGGTATGCTGGTGGAACAGACACTGGAAAATCAGCGTGCCGGAATGTCTCTGGAGGAAAATGCAGCATGGATCGTGGCACATCGCAATACCCTGCATCACTGGTTTTTCTCAACAGATTTAACCAGCTATATCCGTGGCGGAAGAGTTTCCAAAACCGCAGGATTTTTCGGAAAGATGCTCAATATCTGTCCGCTGCTGAATGTGAATTCCGAGGGCAGGTTGATTCCGCGCAGCAAATACCGTGGGAAAAAACAGGTGATTCGCGAGATCGTTAAGCGGATGGAAGAGCATGCGCAGAACGGACGGGAATATTCCGGAAAGTGTTATATCAGTCAGTCAGCCTGCATGGAAGATGCAAAAGCGGTTGCACAACTGGTTGAGGAAACGTTTCCTAAACTGGACGGAAAAGTACAGATCAACAATATCGGAACTGTAATTGGCTCCCATACCGGTCCGGGCACAGTGGCTCTGTATTTCTGGGGCGATGAAAGAACGTTGTAAGAAACAACGAAGGAGGAAGAAACGTGAAAGCATATGGTGTGAACGAATTGAGAAGGATGTTCCTTGAGTTTTTCGAAAGTAAGGGACATCTGGCGATGAAGAGCTTTTCTCTGGTGCCGCATAACGACAACAGTCTGCTTTTGATCAACTCCGGCATGGCGCCGTTAAAGCCTTATTTTACAGGACAGGAGATTCCGCCCAGAAGACGTGTGACTACCTGTCAGAAATGTATCCGTACCGGTGATATCGAAAATATCGGTAAAACCGCACGTCACGGTACCTTTTTTGAAATGCTCGGAAACTTTTCTTTCGGCGACTATTTCAAGCATGAAGCGATTGCATGGAGCTGGGAGTTTTTAACACAGGTCGTTGGACTGGATCCCGACAGACTTTATCCGTCTGTTTATGAAAATGACGACGAAGCTTTTGCAATTTGGCAGAACGAGATCGGCATTGCACCGGAACGGATTTTCCGCTTTGGTAAGGAAGACAACTTCTGGGAGCATGGCTCAGGCCCCTGCGGTCCCTGCTCTGAGATTTATTATGACCGCGGCGAAAAATACGGCTGCGGCAAGCCTGGATGTACCGTTGGCTGCGACTGCGACAGATATATGGAAGTATGGAATAACGTATTCTCCCAGTTTGATAATGACGGCCACGGCAACTACAGCGAATTAAAACAGAAAAACATTGATACCGGTATGGGTCTGGAACGTCTGGCAGTGGTTGTTCAGGACGTGGATTCCATTTTTGACGTAGATACCATCCGTGCGCTGCGCGACCGTGTCTGTGAGCTGGCAGGCAAGGAGTATCACAAAGAGCACGCATGGGACGTTTCCATCCGTATCATCACTGACCATATCCGTTCCGCAACGTTTATGATTTCCGACGGTATTCTGCCTTCCAATGAAGGACGCGGCTACGTTCTGCGCAGAATTATCCGTCGTGCGGCACGTCACGGAAGACTGCTCGGCATCGACGGTAAATTCCTTGCAAATCTGAGCACAACAGTAATCGAAGGCAGTAAGGACGGATATCCGGAGCTGGAAGAAAAGAAAGATTTTATTTTAAATGTCCTGACACAGGAAGAAGACAAATTCAATAAGACGATCGATCAGGGACTTGCAATTCTGACGGATCTGGAAGAAAAGATGACGGCAGAAGGAAAGACTGTAATGGATGGCGAGGATGCGTTCCGCCTGTACGATACCTACGGCTTCCCCATCGACCTGACAAAAGAAATCCTTGAGGAAAAAGGGTTCTCCATTGACGAGGACGGCTTTAATGCAGCGATGCAGAAGCAGCGTGAGATGGCGAGAAAAGCACGGAAGGCGACCAACTATATGGGCGCAGATGCGACTGTTTATGAGTCTCTTGATCCTGCAATCACCTCTTCCTTTGTTGGTTACGACAAACTGGAGGCGGTTTCCAGAATCAGCGCGCTGACCACAGAGGATGAAGTGGTGGAAGCACTGACAGATGGCGACAAGGGTACAATTATTGTAGATGCAACTCCTTTCTATGGCACAATGGGCGGTCAGGAAGGCGACAAGGGTGTGATCACCTCTGCTGACGGCAAATTTGCAGTAGAAGACACGATCCACTTAAAAGGCGGCAAAATCGGTCATGTGGGCTATGTGGTAAGCGGCATGTTCAAGCTGGATGACGAAGTAACGCTGTCTGTTGATAAGGAAAACCGCAGCGCAACCTGCAAAAACCATACAGCAACGCATCTGCTTCAGAAAGCACTGCGGGATGTACTCGGCACTCATGTAGAGCAGCAGGGTTCCCTGAATAATGCAGGACATCTGCGTTTTGACTTCAGCCATTTTTCAGCAATGACAGCAGAGGAGCTGGAACAGGTGGAAAAGGCAGTAAATGAAAAAATTGCAGAAAATATCCCGGTTGTCACCAAACTGATGACTCTGGATGAGGCAAAGAAATCCGGCGCCATGGCTTTATTTGGCGAAAAATACGGTGATACGGTTCGTGTTGTATGCGTGGACGATTACTCCAAGGAGTTCTGTGGCGGTACCCATGTTTCCAACACCGGAGAAATTCAGGCATTCAAGATCCTTTCCGAGAGCGGTGTTGCTGCAGGTGTGCGCAGAATTGAAGCGCTGACCGGACAGGGCGTATTCGATTACTACAACGATCTTGAGAAGAAGCTGGAAGAGGCTGCGAAGACCGTAAAGGCAACCCCTGCAAACCTGCAGGAGAAGCTGGAGCACCTGATGGCAGACCTTAAGAGCCTGCAGGCTGAGAATGAATCCTTAAAGAGCAAGGCTGCAAAAGAGGCGCTGGGTGACGTTATGGATCAGGTTCAGGATGTAAACGGAGTGAAGCTTCTGGCAGTCAGTGTAGCAGATGTGGATATGAACGGCCTGCGCGATCTTGGTGACCAGTTAAAGGAAAAGCTTGGAGAAGGTGTTGTTGTTCTGGCTTCCGCAAAGGATGGAAAAGTCAATCTGATCGCAATGGCAACAGATGCTGCAATGAAGCAGGGCGCCCATGCAGGTAACCTGATCAAAGGAATTGCGGCACTGGTTGGCGGTGGCGGCGGCGGCCGTCCGAACATGGCTCAGGCAGGCGGTAAGAATCCGGCAGGAATCGATGCAGCAATAGCAGAAGCAGCGAAGGTTCTGGCAGGACAGATCGACAAATAAATATTTTGAAAAAACTGTTGACGAATCAGAATTTTTTGTTATAATAGTTCATGTGCATGTGAGTTAATCAATTTTGTACATTATTAACCCGGTCAGTCGTGGATACGAGAGGGACTGAAGGGAGGTCAGGTGAGAGTATATGTCTAATATCATCGTTAAAGAGAATGAGACTTTAGATAGCGCTCTGCGTCGTTTCAAGAGAAGTTGCGCAAAGGCAGGTATCCAGCAGGAGATCCGCAAAAGAGAACACTACGAGAAACCCAGCGTAAAGCGTAAGAAAAAGTCTGAAGCAGCAAGAAAACGCAAATATAACTAAAGGAATGAGTCCCTGAGGGTTTCCCCCAGGGACTTTTTTTCACAATACATTCGTATTGTGAAAAAAAGTCCTTCGGATGGGATCACACTGCGGCAAAATGGAAAGATGCCGCGGATGCGACCCACCGCAGGTGAGGAATCCTGCAAGGCAGGATTCCGTTTCGCAAATTTTCACAGTACATAGGAGGACAAATGAAATTCGGATTTGGAAAGAGAATTGCCGGTCTTGTGCTGGCGGCTGCGGTAGCGGCAGGAACGTTTCTTTCAACACCGGCGACTGCCAAGGCGGCGGCACCGCTCGCGAAGGGAATTGATGTATCCAAATATCAGGGCGCGGTAAACTGGTCCGCAGTCAAAAATGCAGGCTATAGCTTTGCGTTCATAAAGGCGGGAAGCGCAAAGAGCGGTTTAGACCCGTATTATGCGGTGAATATGGCGGGAGCGACTGCAGCTGGCATGAAGGTCGGCGTCTACATTTACTCGTATGCGACAACCGTAGAGGGCGCGATGACGGAGGCTCAGTTTGCCATTGCAGCGATGGAGCCTTATTCGGTCAGCTATCCGGTCGTATATGACCTGGAGGATTCCATCCATAAAAACATGTCTCCCGATCAGCTGGCAGCGTTGACGGTGGCATTTTGCAGCACCGTACAGCAGGCAGGCTATTATCCGATGGTTTATTCCAGCAAAAACTGGATGGTCGGCAAGATCGCGGCAACCCCTTATGACAAATGGATTGCACAGTACAACACGGTATGCGAATATCCCAATCCGGCGTTCTGGCAGTATTCCAGCAGCGGTGTCGTTGCGGGCATAAACGGCAGTGTGGATGTAAACTATCAGTTCAAGGATTACTCCAACCTGATCGTTGCAAACGGCTTCGTAGACCGTGCGGGTGGCAGATATTATTATAAGAACTACAGAATGCAGTACGGCTTCATAGAGGATGGAGGTAAGCGCTACTTCATGAATGCGGACGGCACACTGTACAAAAAGGGGTGGCTTGGTGACAGCCTTAACATGATGTACATGGATACCAAGGACGGCCATATGCTGACTGATCTGGTGGAAATCGGTGGAAAGAAATATTATTTTGCTTCCAATGGCCTGATGCAGAGAGGCATGATCCCGTTAAATGGCAAGATTTATCTGTTCGGAGCAGATGGTGCAATGCAGTACGGCTTTTACAGCGACCCGACCGCAGGAACCAGATACTTTAAGACGGATGGTTCTATGGCAGCCAACGAACTTCTGACAGTCGGCACAAACAAATATTATTTCAATACAAATGGCGTGATGGCGACCGGGCTGACCAATATCGGCGGCGTGACCTATCTGTTCGGAGCAGACGGCGCAATGCAGTACGGCTGGTATACGGATGCTTCCGGCATGCGTTACTTCCAGACAAACGGCGCGATGGCAGTCAATACGACACTGGCAGTAGGCGGCGTGACCTATGTGTTTGATGCAAACGGTCTGGCAACTGCAGTGCCGGTGATCAATCCTGCAACATGGGTAACGGATCCTGCGACAGGTGTGACGATTGATACAGCTACCGGAGCAGTCGTTCCGGCAGAGACCGTTGCAGCGGCAGCTGCAGCAGCGATTGCGCAGAAATAAGCGAAAAAGGAATAATCCGGGAGCAGGGACATAAAAATAGTGGTAAAACGGATGGACGGAGTGTAGGAAATGAGACAATCCTTCTGGAAAAAAGTCTTGGCAGCATGGCTGTCATTTCTGCTGATTTTTATGGCATCCCTGGTTCCGGGACTGGATGGAACAGCAGCAGAGGGGGCGGTAACGGTGTCGGCCCCTTCTGCCATTTTACTGGAAGCGCAGACCGGGACAGTGATCTTTGAAAAGGATGCAGACCGGATCTGCTCGCCTGCCAGTATTACCAAGATTATGACGCTGCTGCTGATTTTTGAAGCGCTCGGACAGGGGCAGATCCATCTGACGGATGAAGTGGTGACGAGTGAACACGCGCAGTCGATGGGCGGTTCGCAGGTGTTTCTGGAAGCAGGAGAAGTGCAGACAGTGGAAACGCTGATCAAATGTATTGCGGTTGCAAGCGGCAACGACGCGGCGGTTGCGATGGCGGAATACATCTGCGGAAGCGAAGAAGCCTTTGTTACAAAGATGAATGAAAAGGCACAATCATTGGGTATGACAAATACGCATTTTACGGACTGCTGCGGACTGACGGACGACGACAGCCACCATACAACGGCGCGGGATGTGGCGATTATGAGCCGCGAGCTGGTACAGAAATATCCAGACATCTATCAGTATACCGGAATCTGGATGGAGGATATTACCCATACGACGGCGCGGGGCAGCACGCCGTTTACACTTTCGTCCACCAACAAGCTGCTAAAGCAGTACCAGTGGGCGACGGGGCTGAAAACCGGTTCAACGGCGAAGGCGAAATATTGTCTGTCTGCAACTGCCAGAAAAGATGGGATAGACCTGATTACGGTCGTGATGACTGCACCGGATTCCAGGGCACGTTTTTTAGATGCGGCAACGCTGCTTTCTTACGGTTACAGCGTCAGCGCCCTGTACCGGGACGATAATAAAGACCAGCTTCTTCCAGTTCCCGTAAAAGGCGGACAGGAAGAAACGGTTCCGGTCGTCTATGCGTCGGAGTTTGTCTGGCTGGATACCGATGGCAACGATATTTCTATGGTTCAGAAAAAAATTTCTGTCCCAAAAGAGGCGGAGGCACCGGTCGTTGTAGGCACAAAGGCGGGTGAAGCGATTTATCGCCTGAACGGAGAGCAGATCGGTACGGTTCCCATTTTGTATGCAAGCAACGTGGAAAAAGCGTTTTACAGAGATTATGTGAAAAAAGCGGTGACAGCGTTTTTGCTGTGAGTTTTGTGGAAAGAGGCAGTAAAAGGATGCTGCAGGAGCAGATGTGGATAAAAGCCGGAATTGGCTTTACAGATTCAAAAAGAGAGGATGCCTATGTGGAAGATTCTGGTCGTTTTGTTGTGCCTGGCAGCACTTATACTGCTGGTTGTGATGATATGTGACAGCAATCGATTTGTGAAAGTTTCCTATCGAATTTCAGATCGGAGGCTGAAAAAAAACTGCAGAGTGGTTCTGCTTGCAGATCTGCACAACAAATCCTACGGCAAACACAATGAAAAGCTGCTCGCTGCGATAAAGTCCAGTAATCCGGATCTGATTCTGTGCGCAGGAGATCTGATTACCTCCCGGTCAGGGAAGTCAATGGAACATGCAAAGGAGCTTGTCAGGGCGATTTCTGCAGAGTATCCGTTTTATTATGCAAACGGCAATCACGAATACCGGATTTATCGGGAACCGCAAACCTATGGGAAAATGGGGGCATCCTATCGTGCGTTTTTAAAAGGAAACCATGTGCGGATTCTTGAAAACGGCAGCGTTTTGCTGCCGGAGTATGGAATCCGCATTACCGGTCTTGACTTGCCGCGAGAATATTATCAGAAGCTGGATCGCACAAAACTGGAATCGAAAACAATTTCCCGGATGGTCGGACATGCTGACCGAAATGATTTTCAGGTGTTGCTTGCCCACAATCCGGTTTTTTTTGACGCCTATGCCGGCTGGGGCGCGGATCTGACGCTTTCCGGACATATTCACGGCGGAATTGTACGGATTCCGGGTATCGGCGGGGTGATTTCCACGTCCTATCGGCTGTTTCCGAAATATGACGGCGGTTATTATGAACAGAATCAGAAAAAGATGATTGTCAGCAGAGGGCTGGGCAGCCATACAATTCCGGTACGGCTGTTCAATCCGGCGGAGCTTGTGGTCATTGATCTGGTCACAGAAGAGTAAAAAGATTCCGATTGTCTGTCGGCAGATGGAATTTTTAAAGGCACTTACTGGAGAAAAATATGGCGCTTGAGGTCAAACTGGAAGTATTTGAGGGTCCGCTGGATCTGCTTTTACATTTGATTGAAAAAAATAAAGTCGATATTTACGATATTCCGATCGTGGAAATCACGGAACAGTATCTGGATTATATCCGTCAGATGCAGACGGAAGACATGAACGTCATGAGCGAATTTTTGCTGATGGCGGCAACCCTTCTGGACATCAAGTGTCGGATGTTGCTTCCCCGTGAGATCAATGAAGAGGGCGAGGAAGAAGATCCGAGAGCAGAGCTGGTGGAAAAGCTGCTGGAATACAAGATGTATAAGTATATGTCCTTCGAGCTGCGGGACATGGAGCTGGATGCGGCGAAGAGCTTTTACAGGGAAAAGGATGTTCCAAGAGAGGTGGAGGCGTATCGTCCGCCGCTGGATTACAACGAACTGCTCAAAGATATGACGCTGGCGAAGTTACAGGAGATTTTTGAGGGAATCCTGAAACGCCAGGAGGATAAAAAAGACCCGGTGCGCAGCAATTTTGGCAGAATCGAAAAGGATGAGGTCAGCGTAGACCAAAAAGCGGTCTATGTGGAAGATTTTATCCGGACGCATAAACGGTTTTCCTTCCGGGCACTTTTGGAAAAACAGCACAGCAAGGTCGAAGTGATCGTGACCTTTCTGGTGGTGCTGGAGCTGATGAAAACCGGAAAAATTACGGTAGAGCAGGCTTCGATCAATGATGATATGACGGTGATATCGAGGGAGGAACAAATGGCATGAAGCTGACAGAAAAGGAAGCAGCGCTGGAAGCAATTCTCTTTACGATGGGGGAAGCAGTGGAAACGAAACGACTGGCAGAAGCAATTGGTGAGACACCCGAAAAAACGCGGGAACTGTTGGAAAAATTGCGCGCAGGCTGGGAAAAGGAGCACCGGGGGGTGAACCTGATTTCGCTCGAAGATTCCTGGCAGATGTGTACCCGGTCGGAATTTTACGATTATCTGATCCGCATCGCCAAAGCTCCGAAGAAATATACGCTGACCGACACGCTGCTGGAAACTCTTTCAATCATTGCCTACAAGCAGCCGGTGACGCGCCTTGACGTCGAGAAGATCAGAGGCGTCAATTGCGACCATGCAATCAACCGTCTGGTAGAATACAATCTGGTAGAAGAGCTGGGACGGCTGGATGCGCCAGGACGCCCGCTTTTATTCGGCACGACAGAACAGTTTTTACGGTCGTTTGGCGTAGGCTCTCTGGAAGAGCTGCCGGAGCTGTCTGCCGTACAGGTAGAAGAATTCAAAGAGCAGGCAGAGCAGGAGGCGGTGCTGCAGCTGCAGACGTGATTCGCATATCACAGATGTCCTGCGGCATATAATAGGAAGAAATCCCGGAAAGGGGAATAAATATGCCGATCGGGAATCGAAACTGGAAATCTGCAGGAGCACTGACGGCGCTCGTGCTGATGTTGTTTACGACTGCGGCTGTACCAGAGATGACTGTGAACGCCGGAAATAGCTATGCAGCGTCCGGATCTGCCGCAGCGACCGCAGACGAACGAAAAAATGAGACAAGTTTAACCAATGAGCTGTACGCCCGTGCCGCCGTCCTGATGGACGCGGAGAACGGGCGTATTTTGTTTTCCAAAAACGGGGACGAAGTCCTGCCGATGGCGAGCACGACGAAGATCATGACATGTGTTTTGGCACTGGAAACTGGAAATCCGGAGGACGTCCTGCCGGTTTCTTCTTATGCGGCGAGGCAGCCGAAGGTACATATGGGCGTGCAGAAGGGCGAGTATTACCGAATGGAGGATCTCCTTTACGGGCTGATGTTGGAATCCTACAACGATGCAGCAGTGGTGATTGCAGAGTATTACGGGAGTAAGGCGGCTGGGCTTTCCATGGACTGCAGCCTGCACACAGAGGAAGAAAGCAGGAAGGCAGTGCTTACCTTTGCCCGGGAAATGAATGAAAAAGCAAAGGAAATCGGCTGTGAGAACACGTTTTTTATCACGCCGAACGGACTGGACGCAGAGCTTGAAACAGACGGCATACAAAAACAGCATTCCTGTACGGCGGCAGACCTCGCCGCTATCATGCGCTACTGTGCGTTTATGTCTCCCCAAAAGGAGACTTTTCTTACAATTACCAGAACGGCTTCCAGGCAGTTTTGCAGCCTGAAAAAAGCGCAGGACGGGACGTTTGAAACCGGAACCAGGACAGTCAGCGCTGCAAACCACAACGCATTTTTACAGATGATGGACGGAATGCTGTCCGGGAAAACCGGATTTACCGGAAAAGCGGGATACTGCTATGTGGGCGCGCTTACAAAAGGGGAAAAAAGTTTTACCATTGCGCTGCTGGCGTGCGGCTGGCCGAACAATCGCACATGGAAATGGCACGATGCGAGGCTGCTTTTGGAATATGGATTGGAAGCATTTGACCAAAGAAGCCTGCAGCAGCCTGACCTGCCAAAGACGCTTTTGGTGGAAAACGGACAGCTTGCGAAGGTTTCGTTAAATTGCCCCAAAAAGGAAATTCGGATGCTGCTTTCCAGAGGCGATCAGACGGATGTGCGCGTGAGCCTGCCCGGACAGTTGACGGCACCGGTCGAAGCGGGTGAACAGGTCGGGACGGTGAGCTATCTGGTAAATGGCGCGCTTTATGAGCAATTACCTGTTACAGCGGCATTTGGGGTACCGAAAATCACCTATTGTTACTGCTTGAAAAGACTTCTTGCCCTGGTGTTGTTGTAAAAACCGCTGTAAAAGAGAAGCAATTTAAAAATAAATAAGTAGAATATTTCTAAAATATATCTGGCAGACTGCACTTTTTCGTGTTATACTTCTAAAGTACGGATCTTAACTGGTCTATTATATTACCCAATATAACATGGAGGGCTGAAAAAATGAGCAATACTTCACAAGCGAGTCAAAGAATTACAGCTTTACTCGACGAAAACAGTTTCGTTGAAATCGGCGCGAAGGTAACTGCCAGAGCTACAGATTTCAATCTGAAACAGACAAAAACCCCTTCCGACGGTGTGATCACCGGCTACGGGGTGATCGATGGCAACCTTGTGTATGTGTACAGCCAGGATGCTTCTGTTTTGGGGGGAAGCGTTGGCGAGATGCACGCCAGAAAAATTGCAGGCCTTTATGACCTGGCAAGTAAGACAGGTGCGCCGGTGATCGGACTGATTGATTCCACAGGCTTACGTTTGCAGGAAGCAACGGATGCGTTAAACGGTTTCGGTGAAATCTACCGCAAACAGGCTCTGGCATCCGGCGTGATTCCGCAGATCACAGCAGTATTTGGCAGCTGCGGCGGCGGTCTGGCACTGATTCCGGGACTGACAGACTTTACCTTTATGGAAAGCAAAAAAGCAAAGCTGTTCGTAAATTCCCCGAACGCTATGGAAGGCAGCTGGACAGAGAAGGACGATACCTCTTCTGCAAAATTCCAGAGTGAGGAAGCCGGACTGGTTGATTTCGTGGGAACAGAGGAGGAAATCCTTTCCCAGATCCGCGGGCTGGTATGCATGATCCCCGGCAATAACGAAGAAAACGACGCTTACGGCGAATGCGAGGACGATTTAAACCGTGACATCGCAGATGCTGCAGGCTATAACGGAGATACCACGATTGTCCTGTCCATGCTGGCAGATGATCAGAACTTTGTAGAAGTAAAGAGCGCTTACGGCAAGGATATGGTAACTGGCTTCCTGCGCTTAAACGGCGAGACAGTCGGTGCAGTTGCAAACCGCAGCCGCATCTATGATGAAGAAGGCAAGGAAACAGCAAACTTCGGTGAAGTCCTTTCTGCGGCGGGCTGTGAAAAGGCTGCTGATTTTGTAAACTTCTGCGACGCATTCAGCATTCCGGTTCTGTCCCTGACAGATGTTGCAGGCTATGCTGCAAGCAAATGTGAAGAGAAGAAGATCGCAAAGGCTGCTGCAAAGCTGACCTATGCATTTGCAGGCGCGACCGTTCCGAAAGTAAACGTTGTAATCGGCAAGGCTTTCGGAAGCGCTTATACCGTTATGAACTCCAAGGCAATCGGCGCAGACATTACATATGCATGGCCGGATGCGAAGATCGGCACAATGGATGCGAAGCTGGCAGCTAAGATTATCTGTGACGGTCAGGATGCTGCAGCGATCGACGCATGCGCAGCAGAGTATGAAGCATTGCAGACCAGCGCAGAGAGCGCAGCACAGAGAGGCTATGTAGATCAGATCATCGAAGCAGCAGACACCAGAAAATATGTGATCGGTGCATTCGAGATGCTGTTCACCAAACGGGAGGACGGTCCTGTCAGAAAGCACGGCACAGTCTAAGAAAGGAAGCTGTTTCATATGAAAAAATTTTTGCTGCTGTTAGGTATGGTGACCTGCCTGATCGGTACAGCCGCGTGCGGCAAAGCAGACCAGGTGCAGGAAAGCCAGCTGCAGATCGATGAAGCAAGCCTGATCAATTATTCTGATCAGGTGGTAAATGCACTGAACGAGATTGTAACCGGTGGCATGCAGGATCAGTATGCAAGCGACGCGGTTATCAGCGCCGGCATTTCCAGCTGGGAATCGGCGATGTCCGATCTGGGTGCATATAATGGAGTGACAGATCATAAAGTAGAGATTGGTTCCGACGAGGCGATTGTGGAAGCGAGCGTTTCCGGTGCGGATCATAATGCGGTTGTTACCCTGATTATCAATGACCAGGGCAGCCTGTCTTCCATCACAGTAAATGTAGAGCGTTCCATGGGTGAGCTGATGTTAAATGCAGCCCTTAACACCCTGATGGGTATGGGAACGGTATTTATTATCCTGATTCTGATCAGCTTGTTAATCGGCTGCTTCAAGTTTATCCCGCAGATTCAGGAAAAGTTTTCCAAGAAGAACAAACAGCCTGCAGCTGCTCCGGCAGCGGCACCGGTTGTTGCAGCGCCTGTTGAAGAAGAGGAAGAAACCTCAGATGAAGAGCTGATCGCAGTAATCGCAGCGGCGATTGCGGCAAGCGAAGGCAGCACATCGACAGACGGATTTGTTGTAAGAAGTATCAGACGGCGCAGCGGAAGCTGGAAAAATGCCTGAGCAAAAAGCATATTACTCACAGGAGGATTGAATCATGAAGAATTATACCATTACCGTAAACGGAAACGTATATGATGTTACAGTAGAAGAAAGCGGCGCAGCACCGGTTGCAGCACCCAAGACCGCACCTAAGGCAGCTCCGAAGGCAGCGCCCAAGGCAGCTCCGAAAGCAGCAGCTCCGGCAGGTGCAGCAGGCAGCATCCGCGTAGAAGCAGGCGCAGCCGGCAAGGTATTCAAGATTGACGCTGCGGTTGGCCAGGCTGTAAAATCCGGCGATCCGGTTGTTACCATCGAAGCAATGAAGATGGAAATCCCCGTTGTAGCTCCTAAGGACGGTACTGTGGCAAGCATCAATGTGGCAGTCGGCGACGCGATCGAAGCAGGTGCATTACTGGCAACCTTAAACTGATCCGGATTGTCCGGCCCTGATTACTGACACAGGAGGTCAACGAAATGTCTTATATTACGACTACGATGGACAACCTGATTCATCAGACTGCATTTTTCAATATGACATGGGGAAATGTAGTGATGATTCTGGTGGCATGCGTGTTCCTTTACCTGGCAATCGCCAAGGAATTCGAGCCGCTGCTGCTTGTCCCGATTGCATTTGGCATGCTGCTTGTAAATATCTACCCGGATATCATGCTGAGCTTTGAGGATTCCTCAAACGGCGTAGGCGGCCTGCTGTATTATTTCTACAAACTGGATGAATGGGCAATTCTGCCGTCCCTGATCTTCATGGGTGTCGGTGCGATGACAGACTTCGGTCCGCTGATTGCAAACCCGAAAAGCTTCCTGCTGGGAGCTGCAGCACAGTTTGGTATCTTCGCTGCATACTTCGGTGCGATTGCGATGGGCTTCAATGACAAAGCTGCAGCTGCAATCTCCATCATCGGCGGTGCAGACGGCCCTACCTCTATTTTCCTTTGCGGTAAGCTGGGACAGACCCAGCTGCTTGGACCGATCGCAGTAGCGGCATATTCCTATATGTCCCTGGTGCCGATCATCCAGCCCCCGATTATGAAGCTTCTGACCACAGAAAAAGAGCGGAAGATTAAGATGGAACAGCTCCGTCCGGTTACAAAGCTGGAGCGTATCCTGTTCCCGATCATCGTTACAATCGTTGTCTGCCTGATCCTGCCTACCACAGCTCCGCTGGTTGGTATGCTGATGTTAGGTAACCTGTTCAGAGAAAGCGGTGTGGTTCGTCAGCTGGCGGATACCGCATCCAACGCCCTGATGTACATCGTTGTAATTCTGCTCGGTACTTCCGTTGGCGCAACAACAAGTGCAGAAGCATTCTTAAACTGGGATACCATCAAGATCGTTGTGCTGGGTCTGATTGCATTCGCATTCGGTACCGCTGCAGGCGTTCTGTTCGGTAAACTGATGTGCAAGGTTACACATGGAAAGGTAAATCCGCTGATTGGCTCCGCAGGCGTATCTGCTGTGCCGATGGCAGCCCGCGTATCGCAGAAAGTTGGCGCTCAGGCAGATCCTACCAACTTCCTGCTGATGCATGCGATGGGTCCGAACGTAGCTGGCGTTATCGGTACTGCAGTAGCAGCCGGTACGTTTATGGCGATCTTCGGTGTGTTCTAAAGAATATCTGATCTGAATTTCGGAACCGACCGCGCATACTGCAGGACAGGATGGCGGTCAGGCTCCGCCTGTTGCCGGATACAGATGCTGTCCGGTAAAATAGAACAGTATGGAGGAAATGACAATGCCTGTACAAAAACCGATTAAAATTACGGAAACTGTACTTCGTGATGCACATCAGTCGCTGATTGCGACCAGAATGCCTACCGAGTTAATGCTTCCTATCGTAGATAAAATGGATAAAGTCGGATATCATTCCGTAGAGTGCTGGGGCGGCGCAACCTTTGATGCGTGCCTGCGTTTCTTAAAGGAAGATCCGTGGGATCGTCTGCGCAAGCTGCGTGACGGTTTCAAAAATACCAAACTGCAAATGCTGTTCCGTGGACAGAATATCCTCGGATATCGTCACTATGCAGATGATGTGGTAGAGTATTTCGTACAGAAATCTATCGCAAACGGTATTGATATCATCCGTATTTTCGACTGCTTAAACGACCTGCGCAACCTGGAATGCGCAGTAAAAGCCTGCAACAAGGAAAAAGGACACGCTCAGGTAGCTCTTTCCTATACGCTTGGCGATGCATATACTCTGGATTACTGGACCAATATCGCAAAAGAAATTGAAGATATGGGTGCAGATTCCATCTGTATCAAGGATATGGCAGGTCTGCTGCTTCCGTATAAAGCAACCGAACTGATCAGTGCCATGAAGGGTGCGACCAAGCTGCCGATCCAGCTGCATACCCACTATACCTCCGGCGTTGCAAGCATGACCTACTTAAAGGCTGTTGAAGCTGGCGTAGACGTTATCGACTGCGCAATGTCTCCGTTTGCACTGGGTACTTCCCAGCCTGCAACAGAGGTTATGGTTGAGACCTTCCGCGGCACACCTTATGACACTGGTTACGACCAGAACCTTCTGGCTGAAATCGCTGACTACTTCCGTCCTTACAGAGAAGAGTGCTTAAAGTCCGGTCTGATGGATCCCAAGGTTCTTGGCGTAAACATCAAGACACTGATGTATCAGGTTCCTGGCGGTATGCTTTCCAACATGGTAAGCCAGCTGAAAGAGCAGAACGCAAGCGACAAGTACGACGATGTGCTGAAGGAAATCCCGAAGGTTCGGAAAGACTTTGGTGAGCCTCCGCTGGTTACTCCTTCTTCTCAGATTGTCGGCACACAGGCAGTCTTCAATGTCCTGATGGGCGAGCGCTACAAGATGGCAACCGACCAGACCAAGGATCTGCTTTCCGGCAAATATGGCCGCACAGTAAAGCCCTTCAATCCGGAAGTTCAGAAGAAGGTTATCGGCGACAGAGAAGTGATCACATGCCGTCCTGCAGACCTGATTCCGAACGAACTGGAGAAGATCGAATCCGAGATGAAGCAGTGGAAGCAGCAGGATGAAGATATCCTGACTTATGCACTGTTCCCTCAGGTTGCAACCGATTTCTTCAAATATCGTCTTGCACAGCAGGAAAAAGTGGATTTAAAGCAGGCTGACACAAAGAACGCCGCTTATCCGGTATAAGGATTCCATAAAAAGTACAAAGGGAAGCCATCTCTGGCTTCCCTTTTTGCCGTCTATTGACAGTCCGGCATCCAGCCGCTAAAATGTTAAAAGAAGGTTTTTGCGTGTGAGAATCCAAAACCAGAGGGGCGAGAAGGAAACGAAAAGATGGAGAACAGACACGATATTATTTCCCGGATTAACGAGAAATATGCGGCGATGAGTAAAGGCCATAAGGCGATTGCGACTTATATTATGGAGCACTACGATCAGGCGGCTTTTATGACGGCGGCGAAACTCGGCGCAGAGCTTGGAATCAGCGAATCGACCGTAGTCCGGTTTGCAGCCGGACTGGGATATGAAGGCTATCCGCAGATGCAGCAGGCGATCGCGGCATGGGTCAAGGGAAAGTTAAATACCGTGGATGGCGTTGGCGCAAAATATGCGGGCAGCACCCAGTCTGAAATTCTGACCTCTGTTTTAAACAGCGATATCGAAAAGCTGCGGCATACGATCGATCATCTCGATCCGGCAGCATTTGAAACGGCGGTGGATCTGATTCTTTCCGCAAAACGGGTTTATATTCTCGGAATCCGCAGCTGTGAGCCGTTGGCCGGTTTTTTAAGCTTTTATCTGGGGATGATCCGGGATAACGTCATTCAGATCAAATCCACGAGCACAAGCGAAATTTTCGAACAGATGCTGCGGATCGACGAAGAGGACTGTATCATCGGAATCAGCTTTCCGCGCTACTCCATGCGGACGTTAAAGGCGATGGAATTTGCAAATGACAGGAGCGCCAAGGTCATTACGATCACGGACAGCGTCCATTCTCCGATGAATTTATATTCTTCCTGCAACCTGCTTGCCAGAAGTGACATGGTTTCGATTGTAGATTCGCTCGTTGCGCCGCTTTCTGTCATCAATGCGCTCGTTGTGGCGCTCTGTATGAAAAGTCCGGAGCAGGTTCGTAAAAATCTGGAGCAGCTGGAAAATGCCTGGAATAATTATCAGGTTTATATGAATGATGAGATCAATTTTATCAATGAGGATTCGGTTCTGACAGAATCCTTTTTAAATCCGAAGGAGACGGAAGATTGAAAAAAAATATCGCGGTAATCGGCGGCGGGGCAGCCGGAATGATGGCGGCTTATGCGGCGGCAAAATCCGGCGCTCAGGTGACGCTTTATGAAAAAAATGAAAAACTGGGCAAGAAAATTTATATTACCGGAAAAGGGCGCTGCAATGTGACAAATGACTGCAGCAGGGACGTCTTTTTCGATCAGGTTGTAACGAATCCGAAGTTTTTATACAGCGCGTTTGAAACGTTTGATAATCAGGCGGTGATGCAGCTTTTGGAGCAGGCGGGGTGTCCATTGAAAACGGAACGCGGCAACCGCGTGTTCCCGGTATCCGACCATTCTTCGGACGTTATCCGCGCGTTGGAGCGTCTGCTGCAGAGAGAGGGCGTGAAGGTTCATCTGCACAGCAGCGTGAAGCGGGTTCTGGAAGAGGACGGGCAAGCAGTTGGTCTGGAGCTTTCCGATGGGAAAAGGATACAGGCAGACAGCGTGATTGTGGCGACGGGCGGTCTGTCCTATCCGTCTACCGGTTCGACCGGAGACGGCTATCGGTGGGCGGAAGCAACCGGACATAAGGTTGTGGCATGCACGCCGTCATTGGTGCCGTTTGTGACGGAAGATACCTGGTGCGCAAAGCTGCAGGGACTTGCATTAAAAAACGTCAACCTGGCGCTTTACTTCGATGGAAAGGAAATCTATCAGGGCTTCGGGGAAATGCTGTTTACGCACTTTGGCGTGAGCGGACCGCTGGTGTTGTCCGCGAGCAGCTACTACAGCGCGCAGCTTGCAAAATGGACGAAAAAAAACGAAAAGAAAAAACTTTCGCGTCCGGAATGTCGGATAGAACTGAATTTAAAGCCTGCACTGACTGCAGAGCAGCTGGATAAACGGCTTTTGCGGGAATTTGACAGTCAGAAAAATAAAAATTTCGGGAATGCGATAGACGGGCTGTTCCCGGCACGCCTGATTCCGGTCATGCTGGAATTATCCGGAATCGAACCGGAAAAAAAGGTACATGAAATCACGAAACAGGAACGGCAGAAATTTGCGGCGCTGATCCGGAAGCTGCCGATGAAAGTGGAGAAAACCGGGGAATTTGCTGAAGCAATTATTACGCGCGGCGGCGTCTATGTAAAGGATGTCAACCCGTCCACGATGGAATCCAAACGCCTGCCGGGACTGTATTTTGCAGGCGAGGTGCTGGATGTGGATGCACTGACCGGCGGATTTAATTTACAGGTCGCGTGGTCGACCGGCTACCTTGCCGGAACGAGCGCGGCAGGCAGTAATAAAGGAGAATAAAATGGGATACAGCATTGCAATTGACGGACCTGCAGGAGCGGGAAAAAGTACAATCGCCAAAAAGGTGGCGGCAAAGAAAGGCTGCTGTTATGTGGACACAGGCGCGATTTACCGCGCGATGGCATATTTTTTGCTGGAAAATGGCGTAAAAGGGGAAGAAACCGACCGAATCGCAAAAAAATGTCAGGAGGCGAACATCCGGGTCGCATATGAGGCAGGCGAACAGCAGGTATTTTTAAACGGAGAAAATGTAAACAGTAAAATCCGTACCGAAGAAGTCGGACAGATGGCGTCCAAGAGCGCGGCTGTGCCGCAGGTGAGAAGCTGGCTGATCGATCTGCAGCGCGGTCTGGCGGTGACGCAGGATGTGATTATGGACGGCAGAGATATTGGAACCTGCGTTCTTCCGCAGGCGACAGTCAAAATTTATCTGACCGCATCGGCGAATGTGCGTGCAAAGCGCCGTTATGACGAATACCGTGCAAAGGGCATGGACTGCGATTATGAAGAGATTTTAAATACCGTCAAAAAACGGGATATGCAGGATATGACGAGGGCGATCGCGCCGTTAAAGCAGGCGGACGACGCAGTGCTTCTGGATACCTCCGACCTTTCGATCGAAGAGGTTGTTGACCGGATTCTGGAAATCTGCGCGGAAAAAGGCTGCTGAGAATCAGGAGCGAGGAAGAGATGGAAAAATAAAATTTTTGAATCGCGGGATTTGTGTCTGCGTACACTTGACACAAACTCGACATGCGCAAAAAAAGCGTGCGCAGAAATGAGGAAAAGATGGAAGTTTTGCTTGCAAAAAGCGCAGGATTTTGCTTTGGCGTAAAGCGTGCGGTAGACCGGGTGTACGAGCTGGCGCAGACCAGCGCAAAAATATACACTTATGGCCCGATCATCCACAATGAAGAGGTGGTCGGCGATCTTGAAAAAAAAGGCGTTTCTGTAATTGAGACAAAAGAAGAGCTCAGACAGATCAAAGAGGGCGTGATCGTGATCCGCTCCCACGGCGTAGCAAAGGAAATTTACGACCAGATCGAGCAGCAGGGGCTGGAATGCGTGGATGCGACCTGCCCGTTTGTCAAGCGAATTCATAATATCGTCGAAAAAGAGAGTGCAAACGGAAAACAGATTTTGATTATCGGCAACGCAGGACACCCGGAAGTAGAGGGGATTATGGGGTGGTCAAGTACCCCTGCGATGGTGGCGGAGTGCGCCGAAGAAATCGAACAGATCCAATGTAATCCCGATCAGCCGGTTTGTATTGTGTCGCAGACGACATTTAACTACAATAAATTTCAAGAACTTGTTGAAATTTTCGAAAAAAAAGGTTATGATATTAGTGTTGTGAATACGATCTGTAACGCAACCGAGGAAAGACAGACCGAGGCAAAAGAAATCGCTGCCAAAGTTGATGCAATGATAATAATAGGTGGCAGGCACAGTTCCAATACCAGGAAACTGTACGAGATATGCAGTCGGGAGTGTGCAGATACCTATTTTATACAGACACTGGATGACTTGCATTTAGATCTACCTAAATCTGTCCGACTAGTGGGTATTACAGCCGGGGCATCTACCCCGAACAAAATTATCGAGGAGGTTCAAAATTATGTCCGAATTAACTTTTGAACAGATGCTTGATGCATCACTGAAAACAATACATGCAGGAGAGGTAGTTGAAGGTACAGTCATTGATGTGAAGCCTGAAGAAGCCGTACTGAACATCGGATGCAAATCTGACGGCATTCTGACCAGAAACGAATATTCTAATGACTCCAATCTGGATTTGACAACCGTCGTAAAACCTGGTGACACGATGGAAGTTAAGGTACTGAAAGTCAATGACGGTGAGGGACAGGTTCTGCTGACCTACAAGAGACTTGCTGCTGACAGAGGCAACAAGAGAATCGAAGAAGCCTTCAACAACCATGAAGTTCTGAAAGCAAAAGTAACACAGGTACTGGATGGCGGTCTGATTGTTGTTGTAGATGAAGTTCGTATCTTCATCCCCGCAAGTCTTGTTTCCGATACCTATGAGAAAGATCTGACGAAGTATGCAGATCAGGAGATCGAATTCGTTATCAGCGAGTACAATCCTAAGAGAAGAAGATATATCGGCGATCGCAAGCAGCTGATTGTTGCCAAGAAGGCAGAACAGCAGGCTGCATTGTTCGCAAGAATCCATGAAGGTGACGTTGTAGAAGGCGTTGTAAAGAACGTTACCGATTTCGGTGCATTCGTAGATCTGGGCGGCGCAGATGGTCTGCTTCATATCTCCGAGATGTCCTGGGGACGTATTGAGCATCCTAAGAAGGTCTTCAAGGTTGGCGAAAAACTGAAGGTCCTGATCAAAGAGATCAACGGCAGCAAGATTGCTCTGAGCCTGAAATTCGAAGATCAGAACCCTTGGAAAGATGCAGCAACCAAGTACGCAATCGGCAATGTTGTAACCGGTAAGGTTGCAAGAATGACTGATTTCGGCGCATTCGTTGAGCTGGAATCCGGCATTGATGCGCTGCTTCATGTTTCCCAGATCGCAAAAGAGCATATTGAGAAGCCCTCTGATGTTCTGCAGGTAGGCGAAGAGATTACCGCAAAGGTAGTTGACTTCAACGAAGCGGACAAGAAGATCAGCCTGAGCATCAAAGCGCTGCATGCTCCTGAGAAGAAGGAAGAGCAGGAAGACGGCGATGTAGTATCTGTTGATATCGACAAGGTAATCGCAGATCAGGACGCTGAATAATTGAAACGATAAGAAATAGAACGGGATGTGCGTAAGTTGCGTACGTCCCGTTTTTTATCGTATAGGAAACTTCGTTTCCATACGATAAAAACGCTCCGCGAGGATGCGCACTCGGCGCAAGGGTAGATGGTTGCTAAAGCAACCGCGCCTCGGCGCGAGAATGTGCCAAGGCACATTCTTTTTTATGATTCATGACAATAGAATGCTCGCAGAGCGTGCATTCTATTGTTGATTGGAGTTATTACCAACCTATTTCTTTGTTTTCACCAGTGCGCGCAGCAGCCCGGACAGATACTCTTTCTGGACAGATGCGTCGGAATTTAACAAGTCGTCGGCGAGCAGGAAACACTGGCGGTCTTTATGGTTTTCCCGAAATAACGGCAGCTCGTCCGGCGCAGAGAAGCAGGGAAGAAACTGTCCTTCTTTTTTGGTATAACAGGTTGCGGCTGTCGCGGGCATGCGTTGCGATTTATCGACGTAAACGGCGACGGATTTGTGAATTGCGGTATCTTCTGCAGGCAGGTAGGAATAGTTTTTATAGTCTGGATAAAAATGCTTTAAAACGCCATCATAGACCGGCAGGCGCAGCAGCACAGTCCGTTCCCTGCCTGCGAGGAAGCAGTTTTTTAAAACAGTGCCGGAGCCATGCAGGGACAAAGAAACCGGAAGAGGGATATCTGTCTGCAGGGTAAAGACTGCATTGGTCCGTGCTTTTCCAAAAGCGTCCTCGGTATGCTCGAGAGAAAGGGTGACCGGAGAAAAGCCCTGTTCTTCGAAAAATAGCGGGATTGCCATCACGCGGTAAAGGGTGGTCATTCCCTCGAGGTCTTCACGGTTGTGTAAAAGCAGTATGTCGAGAAGCTCTTTTGCAGGCTGTCTGGCGTAGGAATGATATAGCTCGATCAGCTCGCCGCCGTTAAAATGGTCTTCCCGATGGATGCCGATAAACTCCTCCAGCTGCTTCTGGCGACATCCCGGCAGGTGCAGGAGGTTTTTATAAGGGCTTATTTTTTTGTAGATGTCGTGCTGGACGGACGCCGGGACAAAAGAAAGCCCGAATTTTTTCGCACGGGTCTGCAGAAACGGAACATCGAAGGTTGTTCCGTTAAAATGTACCATGACCGGAAAGGAGGCGGAAAAGGAAAAAAACTGCTGCAAAACATCCGCTTCATCATCGGGCGTCTCCGCAAAAAACTGCCGGGTTTCCCAGCCGTTTGTGGTCAGATAAGCGCAGCCGATCAGATAGACGCAGGCGCTGCGTGCGGAAAATCCGGTGGTTTCGATATCGAAAAATAAAATGTCCTGAGGGGCTTCAAAAAAAGAAGCCAGCTCTTTCGTTGTATCGGATAAAATAGGGTTTTTTAAAGTTTTCATAACCGTATGATAGCATATTTTTGAAATTTCCTGTAGTATTTTGGCTAAAAAAATAGTATGATACAAGATGGAATATATGTATACAATGTACATATTCAGAAACAAAAAAGAAAAGGAAGGATGATTGGCGAATGGCTAAGTTGACATTTATGGGCGGCATTCATCCCTATGATGGGAAGGATCTGTCGAAGGATAAGCCCATGAAGGCAGTTCTGCCAAAGGGTGACCTGGTATATCCGCTGTCCCAGCATATCGGTGCGCCTGCAGTGCCTGTCGTGGCAAAGGGAGACCATGTACTGACAGGACAGAAGATTGCGGAAGCCCAGGGTTTTGTATCGGCACCGATTTATGCGACGGTTTCCGGTACAGTTAAGGCGATCGAGCCACACCGCGTCGTAACCGGTGACAATGTAATGAGCATTGTGATTGAGGACGACCATTTATATGAAGAAGCAGAGTTTGTTCCTGCAGACCTGGAGACGTTAAGCCGGGAGGAAATTATCGGAAGAGTGAAAGAAGCCGGAATCGTCGGCATGGGCGGCGCAGGTTTCCCGACGCATGTAAAACTGAGTCCGAAAAACCCGGACAGCATTACAGATGTCATCGTAAACTGTGCAGAATGCGAACCGTACCTGACCTCTGACTACAGAAGAATGGTGGAGGAGCCGGAAAAGCTGATTGCCGGTTTGAAGGTAATGCTGAAGCTGTTCCCGAACGCAAAGGGAACGCTGGCAGTAGAAGATAATAAACCGGATGCAATTGCACTGTTAAAGAAGCTGACAAAGGATGAAACGGATATTTCCGTGGCTGCCTTACATACAAAATACCCGCAGGGCTCGGAGCGCCATCTGATTTATGCGGTGACAGGACGTGCGATCAATTCCTCCATGCTTCCTGCAGATGCGGGGTGTATCGTAGACAATGTTGATACGGTTGTTGCGATCAATCAGGCTGTGCGCGAAGGGAAACCGCTGATGCACCGTATCGTAACGGTAACGGGAGATGCAGTTGCAAACCCTCAGAACTTTATTGTCCGGATTGGTACCAATTACAACGAGCTGATCGAGGAAGCGGGTGGTTTTGTACAGGAACCTGCTAAGATTGTTTCCGGTGGTCCGATGATGGGCTTTGGTATTTTTGATTTAAACGTGCCGACAACCAAGACATCCTCCGCACTGCTGTGCCTGACCCATGACGATGTTGCAGATTCACAGCCGTCGGCGTGTATCAACTGCGGACGCTGTGTAGAAGTTTGTCCCGGCAGAGTTGTGCCCAAGCTCCTTGCAGACTATGCAGAACGTCATGACCTTGAACGATTTGAAGCCTGTAACGGTCTGGAATGCTGTGAATGCGGATGCTGCAGCTATGTCTGTCCGGCAAAGCGTCCTCTGACACAGGCGATCAAATCCGCGAGAAAGATGGTTCTGGCGGAGAAAAAGAAAAAACAGCAGGAGGCGAAGAAATGAGCGATTTACGCAATGTATCCTCCAACCCCCATATCCGGGCGAAGGATACCACTTCCCGGATTATGCTGACAGTAGTTATCGCACTGCTTCTGCCCGCATTTTTTGGCATTTACAATTTTGGCTTCCGGGCACTGGTTCTGATCCTGATCAGTATTGCAACCTGTGTTCTGACCGAATATATCTATGAAAAACTGATGAAAAAACCCATCACGATCGGCGATTTCTCAGCAGTCGTAACCGGATTGTTACTGGCATTAAACCTGCCTGTATCCGTTCCTTTCTGGATTCCGGTTGTCGGCGGCGTATTTGCAATCCTGGTGGTAAAGATGCTGTTCGGTGGACTGGGGCAGAACTTCATGAACCCGGCGCTGGCAGGCAGATGCTTTCTGCTGATTTCCTTTACCTCCCTGATGACGAATTTTAACTGCGATGCCTATACTGGTGCGACGCCTCTGGCAAGTCTGAAAGCAGGAGAAAGCGTCAACGTTTTGAACATGATTCTGGGACGCACGGCTGGTACGATCGGTGAGACCTCCGTGATTGCGATCGTTTTGGGCGCCTGTGTTCTGATCGTTGCAGGTGTAATCGACCTGCGCGTACCGGGCAGCTATATCGCTTCCTTTGCCGTTTTTGTCCTGCTGTTTGCAGCCCTTAGCGGAATTGCAATTAGCCCGGCATATCTGTCCGCACAGCTGGCAGGCGGTGGTCTGATGCTCGGTGCATTCTTTATGGCGACGGACTATGTAACCCGTCCTGTCACCAAAAAAGGACAATACATTTACGGTGTGATTCTCGGTTTTCTGACCGCGATCTTCCGTATTTTCGGCGCGAGCGCAGAGGGCGTATCCTATGCGATTATTCTGGGCAACCTTCTGGTTCCGTTGATTGAGCGTTATACGATGCCGAAAGCATTCGGAAAAGGAGGAGAGCGGTCATGAAGAGCATGCTGAAAGATGCGGGCATTCTGTTCGCAATCACCCTGGTAGCCGGATTGCTGCTGGGTTGTGTTTATCAGATAACAAAAGAGCCCATCGCACGCCAGGAGGCGCTGGCACAGGAAAATGCGTGTCGTGAAGTCTTTTCTGATGCGGAAAGCTTTGAAGCTGTGACAGATTTTACAGAAGAAGCTGCACAGACTGTGCTCAATGAGGGCGGCTACAGCGCAGCCAGTGTCAATGCCTGTCAGGAGGCAAAGGATGCGTCTGGAACAGTACTTGGTTATGTGCTGACGGTGACAACCCATGAGGGCTACGGCGGAGATATCCAGTTTACCGTTGGCGTGCGCAATGACGGCACATTAAACGGGATTTCTCTGCTGTCTATTTCCGAAACAGCAGGTCTTGGCATGCAGGCGGGAGACGTTCTGGTTCCCCAGTTTGCAGATAAAAATGCCTATCCGTATGTATACACTAAAACCGGTTCGACAGCAGACAATGAAATTGATGCCATTTCCGGCGCTACGATCACAACCAATGCTGTGACCAATGGAGTCAACGCTGGTGTGTACTATTTCCAGACCATGCTGCAGCAAGGTGCAGGGGAAGGAGCAGCAAATGAGTAAGAAAAATACGCCTGCAGAGCGGCTTTATAACGGTATTGTCAAAGAGAACCCGACGTTTGTTTTGACGCTGGGTATGTGTCCGACCCTGGCGGTTACGACCAGCGCAGTCAACGGTCTGGGCATGGGTCTGACTACGATGGTAGTCCTTGCGCTGTGTAACCTGATCATTTCCGCACTGCGCAAGATTATTCCCGATAAAGTGAGAATTCCTGCGTTCATCGTCATCGCTGCGTCTCTGGTTACGATGATGCAGCTTCTGCTGCAGGGCTTTATTCCGTCCCTGTATGATTCGCTGGGTATTTATATTCCGCTGATTGTCGTAAACTGTATCATTCTGGGCAGAGCGGAGTCCTATGCGTCCAGAAATCCGGTACTCCCTTCTTTGTTCGATGGTATCGGTATGGGACTTGGATTTTCCGTTGCGCTGACCTGTATTGGTGCAGTTCGTGAAATCCTTGGCGCAGGAGAGCTGTTCGGCTTCCGCGTGATGCCCCAATCCTACGTTCCGTTTTCAATCTTCGTTATGGCGCCCGGCGCATTCTTTGTGCTGGCATTTCTGACTGCTGCCCAGAACAAGATCAAGATAAACGGTGAGAAAAAAGGAAAAGATATGAGCAAAATCCAGTCCGGCTGCTCGGATGACTGTTTAAGCTGTAGCGTTTCCGGCTGCTGCGGTCACAGCTTTTACGGCGCTTCGGATCCGGCTGCTCAGACAAAGAAGGAGGAGGGCTGAACATGATGGAACAGATCCAGCAGTTATTGTTGATCCTGATCAGCTCTGCGCTGGTCAGCAACGTAGTATTGAGCCAGTTTCTGGGACTGTGTCCGTTTCTGGGCGTATCTAAAAAAGTAGAAACTGCAGCGGGAATGGGAACCGCCGTTATTTTTGTCATTACGCTTTCTTCCGGTGTGGCGGGAGCAATTTACAAATTTATTCTGACGCCTTTGAACATCCAGTATCTGCAGACGATCGTATTTATCCTCGTCATTGCGGCGCTGGTACAGTTCGTAGAAATGTTCCTCAAAAAATATATGAAATCGCTGTATGAGGCGCTCGGCGTTTATCTGCCGCTGATTACGACCAACTGCGCGGTGCTCGGTGTTGCGCTGACCAACGTGCAGAAGGAGTACGGCATCTTTACCGGCATGGTAAATGGCTTTGCGACGGCGCTTGGTTTCACGATTTCCATTGTCATTCTTGCGGGCATCCGTGAGAAACTGGAATACAACGATTATCCGGAATCCTTTAAGGGAATGCCGATGGTTCTCGTCACAGCAGGACTGATGGCAATCGCTTTCTGCGGATTTTCCGGACTGTTATAGGAGGCGGAGAATGGTAAGCGGTATCCTGATTGCAATGGCAGTGGTAGGAGCGGTTGGTCTGTTTATCGGCCTGTTTCTGGGCATTGCCGGAATCAAATTTAAAGTAGAAGTAGATGAACGGGAAGAGGCTGTTTTGTCAGCCCTTCCGGGAAATAACTGCGGCGGCTGCGGTTATGCGGGCTGTGCAAATCTGGCGGCAGCAATTGCCAAAGGGGAAGCGCCGGTCAATGCCTGTCCGGTGGGCGGTGAGCCGGTTGGAAAAGAGATCGCAAAGATCATGGGCGTAGAAGCGGGAAAAGAGACGAAAAAGGTTGCATTTGTAGCCTGTCAGGGAACCTGCGATAAGGCGAAGACAGATTATGAGTATCATGGAATCGCCGACTGTGCGATGCTTTCCTTTGTCCCAAACGGAGGTCCGAAATCCTGTGATTATGGTTGTACCGGTTTCGGTAACTGCGTAAAGGCATGTCCCTTCGACGCAATCCATGTCGTAGACGGCGTAGCAGTTGTCGATAAGGAAGCCTGCAAGGCATGTGGAAAATGTGTCGCAGCATGTCCGAAGCACCTGATTTCGCTGGTTCCTTACGATGCAAAGTATCTGGTGGCATGTAGCTCCAAGGCAAAAGGTCCTGTGACGATGAAGGAGTGCAGCGCAGGTTGTATCGGCTGTACACTCTGTCAAAGAAACTGCCCGGTTGGCGCAGCGAAAGTGACGGACTTCCTCGCAAAGATTGATCCTGAAACCTGTAAGGGCTGCGGAATCTGCGCAGAGAAATGTCCAAAGAAAGTGATTGTGAAGCACTGATTGTTTGCGCCTGCGGAGAAGGTTTCGCCGCAGAGCGTTTGGAACAAAAACGCTCTGCGAGGATGCGCACTCGGCGCAGGGGTAGATGGTTGCCGAAGCAACCGCGCCTCGGCGCGAGAATGTGCCAAGGCACATTCTTTTTATCGTATAGGAAACTTCGTTTCCATACGATAAAAACGCTCCGCGCGGATCGCACTGCGGCGGAATGGTAGAATGTCGCTTACGCGACCCGCCGCAGGCGGAGAATCCTGCTTCGCAGGATTCTTTCTTAGCGGTTACGATTGTGGGAATCCATCCGTGCGGTAAATTGTGCCGTCGCTTAAAAGGAATAGTGCTTCAACATCCGGCAGGGAGTCGATCAACTCCCTGCCTTTTTCATATCCAAGTAAGAAGCAGGACGTGCTGAGGGCGTCTCCGTCCGTGGAGGAATCGGAGAGGATCGTGACGCTACTCAAACCTGTGTCGACGGGATAACCGGTGCGAGGGTCTAGAATATGATGATACAGCACTCCGTTTTCCCGAAAGCAACGCTCATAATTTCCGGAAGAGACGAGGGACTGGTCTTTTAACGCGACGATATCGACCAGCTCGTTTGTTTCAGAAAACGGCTTTTTGATGCCGGTACGAAATGCTGTGCCATCCGGCTTTTGCCCGACAGCCAGGACGTTTCCGCCAAGATTGATCAGGGCGCTAGTGATATTTTTTTGGAGGAAAAATGCTTTCAGGCGGTCTGCGATCGCACCCTTTGCCAGAAATCCGAGGTCAAGCTGTGCATCCGGGTCGGCGAGGGTAACCGTATTGCCGTCGATCCGGATATTGTGGTAATCGACGTGAGGGAGCAGGGCATTGATCTGGGACTGCTTTGGGACAGGACCTGCCGGGTTTCCGGAAAAGTTCCAGAGCTGGGAAATCGGCGTGATTGTCGGATCGATCAGACCGTCTGTTTTTTCAGACCAGTATAACGCTGTCTGCAGCAGAGAGGCAGTTTCAGAATCGACAGTGACAGGCTGTCCATTCGCATGGTTAATATTCCAGATATCACTGCCTTCTTTGGTGTAGCTCAACAGATTTTCATAGTGCCCGCAGAGTTCAAATGCCTCGTTCAGGACGGCTTCTGCATCGTTTCCATAGCATGTCAGGGAAATCACGGTGTCAAAATAGAAGCCGGTTTTGGAAAACGGCTGCGCAGAAGATGCACTGCAGCCGGTCAGGGACAACGACAGGGTGAAGCACAGCAGGAGAGCGATGGGTACGAATCGTTTTTTTAATATCATCATAGATAGAAATCCTTTCAGGTCAAGATAAAATACTGGATTGCTTTCACACGGATGCAATTCTAAAAACATGCGTAATTCGTTCCTATTTTGCCCCAGTATTCCTCCATCCTACCATAAAATGAAGTTTCTGTCGCAGTTTGTCTGTGAAAAAAGTGATTTTTTTCAGACTGGCTGTATAGACTTTTAGAAGGCGTACAGCCGGGAACGGGGATGGAAATGGAAAAAAACAGCACTTTAAAATATGGTATATGGCTGACCGGGGCGTCCATGATGTTTGTATCTGCATGGTTTTGCGTCCGGCTGACCGGAACGGTAGGAGAAATGGGACGGTATCTGGACAGCATGGACAGCGTCGTCTGCATGGAGGAACTTTTGGATTATGAAAAAGAAGAAAACGGGCGGACCATGGAGGAAAACGATCTGGCAGAGCCGACGCTGCAGGTGAGGATGCTGGAACGGGAGGATAGTGCAGCAGCTGTTTCAGACAGCACACAGCTTTCTATCAGCAGCGCGGATTATCAGGTGCTTTTGAAAATCGTGGAGGCGGAAGCCGGATCGGAGGATTTAAACGGCAGGATTTTGGTTGCAAACGTCGTCTTAAACCGGGTAAAGAGCGAGTTATTCCCGGATTGTGTGACAGATGTGGTGTATCAGCACAGCAACGGTGTTTATCAGTTTTCCCCGGTAAAAAACGGAACGATCGACACTGTTTCAATCAGTGAGGAAACGAAACAGGCGGTAGAGCTGGCGTTGGATGGAACGGATTTGTCAAAAGGGGCGCTGTACTTTGCTGCGCGGAATGCGGCGAATGAAAAAAATATGCGCTGGTTCGATACACATCTGGTCAGACTGTTTGTGCATGGCGGACATGAGTTCTTTGGATAAAGACAAAAAATCGGAAAAGGTATTGTCCTGTCAGAAAACCTGTGATAAAATTGAGCGAAACGGACAGAAAAAAGAAACGAAGCTGTACAACTGCAGCAGAAACAGGAGGAAGCATGGAAGTTTTGTATAGAAGTACGAGAGGAAATGAAAAGAGCGTGCCGGCATCCAAAGCAATTCTGGAAGGACTTGCATCGGATGGTGGTTTGTTTGTGCCTCAGGCGCTGCCCTCTTTTGATAAAACGCTGGACGAGTTTGCACAGATGGATTATCGCCAGACCGCATATGAAGTGATGAAGCTTTTGCTGACGGATTTTACAGAGGAAGAGCTTCGTTATTGTATCGACAAGGCGTACGACGGTAAGTTCGATACGGAGGCGATCGCCCCGTTGGCAGAAGTGAAAAATGCGTGGTATCTGGAACTGTTCCACGGTCCGACGATTGCGTTTAAGGATATGGCACTTTCGATTCTGCCGTACCTGATGACGACTGCGGCGAAGAAAAATCAGATCAAAAATGAAATCGTAATTCTGACGGCGACCTCCGGAGATACCGGAAAGGCGGCTCTGGCAGGTTTTGCGGATGTGCCCGGCACGAGAATTATGGTCTTTTATCCCAAGGACGGTGTCAGCCCGATTCAGGAAAAACAGATGGTCACCCAGACCGGCACAAACACCCGCGTGATCGGTATCCACGGAAATTTCGACGACGCCCAGTCCGGCGTCAAGAAGCTGTTTGCAGATAAAGAGCTTGCAGCATGGATGGAAGAAAGAGGATATCAGTTCTCTTCTGCAAACTCCATTAACATCGGACGTCTGGTTCCCCAGATCGTTTATTATGTTTATGCATATGCACAGCTTGTAAAAGAAGGACGTATCAAAGCAGGCGAGGAGATCAATGTTACTGTTCCGACCGGAAACTTCGGCAACATTTTGGCAGCCTATTATGCAAAAAATATGGGACTACCGATCAAAAAGCTGATCTGTGCGTCCAATGACAATAAAGTATTATATGATTTTTTCCGTACAGGTGCTTATGACAGAAATCGTGATTTTATCCTTACAACGTCCCCGTCGATGGATATTCTGATTTCGAGCAATCTGGAACGGCTGATTTATCGGATTGCAGGAGAGAATGCTGCATGCAACGCGTCCCTGATGGCAGCGCTTGCAGGTGATGGCAAATATGAAATCACTGCAGAGATGAAAGAAAAGCTCGGTGATTTTTACGGAAATTATGCGACGCAGGAGGAATGCGCGGCGCAAATCCGCAGCCTGTACGAAGATACCGACTATGTGCTCGATCCGCATACCGCGGTTGCAGCAGCGGTTTACAACAAATATAAAGAAGAAACCGGCGACACGACAAAAACTGTGATCGCATCTACTGCAAGTCCGTATAAATTCACCAGAACCGTTATGAGTGCTATGGATGAAAAATATGCAGATATGGATGATTTTGCCCTGACGGAAGAATTGGAAAAGATCAGTGGAGTGAAGATTCCGGATGCGATCACAAAAATCCGCAACGCACCGGTTCTTCATAACATCCAGTGCGAAAAAGATGGAATGAAACAGGCAGTGATGGAGTTCTTGGAAAAACAATAGAATGCGTGCTCTGCGAGCTTTCCAATGTCATAAATCACAAAGAGATGGATGATAGAAATGACGGAGAACCTGAGGGTTCTCCGTTTTTTGTGTGCCCGGCAAAGGGGGCGGCAGCATTCTTTGCTGTCGCCCCTTGATTACACAATTGTAAAAACGTGCGGGCTGTCAACGGTGGGGAAAGCCCGTTTATCTTGATGGTTGAAACTGCATTGACGGTATGGGATCCACTGCGCGCAGTTATTTTCTTTCCGACAGCTCCACATAAGGCTGATCGGTGCAGAGCGTCTTATACGCAGGGCGGATGATCTTGCTGTTGGTGGCAAGCTCTTCCATGCGGTGCGCGCTCCAGCCGACCATACGGGCGATGGCGAAGATCGGGGTGTAGAGCTCCATCGGCAGTCCAAGCATTTTGTATACAAAGCCGGAATAGAAATCGACATTAACGCTGACGCCCTTGTACATCTGACGTTCTTTGGCGATGACTGCAGGGGCGAGACGCTCTACACTGTTATAAAGCTCGAATTCATCATGCAGTCCCTTTTCTTCGGAAAGGCGTTCTACGAAGCCCTTGAAGATGACAGCACGCGGGTCAGATTTGGAGTAAACCGCATGGCCGACGCCGTAGATCAGACCGGCGTGGTCGAATGCGTCCTTGTTGAGCAGGCGTGCGAGGTAACGGCTGATTTCTTCATCGTCTTTCCAGTCGTGTACTTCTTCTTTCATTTCCTCGAACATCTTGACAACCTTGATATTTGCGCCGCCGTGGCGGGGGCCCTTTAAGGAGCCAATTGCCGCTGCGATAACAGAATAGGTATCGGACAGGGAGGAGGTGACAACCCTCGTGGTAAAGGATGAGTTATTACCACCGCCATGCTCCATATGCAGAATCAGCGCGATATCGAGGATTTTCGCTTCCAAAGGGGTGTAACTGCTGTCAGGGCGCAGGATATGTAAAATATTTTCCGCCATGGAGAGCGTCTGGGAAGGCTGGTGGATATACAGGCTGTTGCCGTCATGATAGTGGCTGTAGGCCTGGTAGCCGTAGATGGACAGCATCGGACAGAGGCTGATGAGCTGCAGGCACTGGCGCAGGACGTTTGGCAGGGAAACATCGTCTGCACGGTCGTCGTAGGAATACAGGGTCAGAACGCTGCGGGCGAGGGTATTCATCATATCCTTACTGGGGGCCTTCATGATAATATCGCGGACAAAGCTGGTGGGCAGGCTTCGATAGGAATTGAGCAGTCGGGAAAAGGATTCCAGCTCCTCCTTGTTAGGAAGCTTGTTAAACAGCAGCAGATAAGTTACCTCATCGAAGCCGAAACGGTTGTCTTTGCTAAAGCCGCGCACGAGATCTTCCACGTTGTAGCCGCGGTAAAACAGCTGCCCATGTGCGGGAACAGCTTCGCCGTTTACGATTTTGGTGGCGCGCACGTCAGAAATATTGGTGAGCCCTGCGAGGACGCCTTTGCCGTTTAAATCCCGCAGACCGCGTTTGACGTCGTACTGTGTGTAGAGCTCAGGCGCAATGGAGCCTGCCTGCTCACTCATTTTTGCAAGCGCAAGGATTTCGGATGTAATATCGGAAAAATTATTCGTAACCTGAAGTTCCATGGAAATACCGCCTTTCTGAAAATAATATATGGCTGTACCGATGCAAAAGAAAAAGGATGCTTGCTGTGCAAAGGACAGCCGGAACATACATAGAAATGAGGATATGTCTGAAAATAGACATGACAGCTGAAATTCGTCGAATACCATTGTGCTTTTGTACCGGAATTTGCTGATTTTATGGTAAATTATAGCACGAGTACAGGAACAGAAACAAGAAAAAAACAAAAAGTTTAGAATAAGTTTACAATTTTGAGTACAGTTCACTCGTACATTTTTGTAAGCAAAAATGAGCTGCGAAGCAGCGGAGAGCGTCGAGGACGCGTTTTGCGAATGGCGCGGGTGAACTGTAATCGAGTTTAAAATCAATGAAAAGTGCCTTAAAAAATCTTATGACAAGTTCTTGCGCGGTATGTGCAGTTGTGATAGATTTTTGGTAGTGCCAAAATCTCCGGCACATGGAGGAAATACAAATGGTCAATCAGAAGATACAGGATCGTCTGGCAGCGCTGCGGGCGGTCATGAAGGAAAACGGCGTAGACTGGTACATGGTTCCCACAGCGGATTTTCACAATTCGGAATATGTGGACGCTTATTTTAAGGTAAGAGAATATTTATGCAACTTTTCCGGATCAAACGGAACGCTGATCGTCGGAATGGACGAAGCTGGTCTGTGGACGGATGGCAGATATTTTATCCAGGCGGAGCGGGAGCTTACAGGAACCGGAGTTACTTTATACCGGATGCTGGAGGACAACGTTCCGACGAAGGAAGAATTTTTACGGCAGAAGATGGAAAACGGTCAAACACTTGGCTTTGATGGTCGTGTCGTCGATACGAGATTTGGTTTGAAGCTGGAAAAAGACCTGGCGGACAAGCAGATTAAAATCGTGTATGGCAAAGATCTCGCAGATGAAGTCTGGACGGACAGACCGGCACTTCCGTGCCATCCGGTTCTGGTTCCGGACGAGGCGCTGTTTGGACAGAATGTTTCCGAAAAGCTGGCTGCAGTTCGTAAAGATATGGCAGCACACGGTGCGTCCGGTTTGTTTTTGAGCAAGCTGGACGATCTGATGTGGCTGTTGAATATCCGCGGCGCGGATGTGGAATGCAATCCGGTTGCATTGTCCTATGCGTATCTGACACAGGATGAGTGCCATTTCTTTCTCCAGGATGGGGAAGTGACGGATGTGTTAAAAGCGCATGCGGCGAAGTATCACATTACCCTGCATCCGTATGAAGAGGCTGCAGAGTGGATGGAGTCCTGTACCATCACAGGCAGCGTGATGTGCGATGAAGGCAACGTCAGCTACGCTTTTTATAAAATTCTGGAAAACCGTGCAGAAGTAATCGATGCAGCGAATCCGACAGAGCTGTTAAAAGCGGTAAAAAATGAAACCGAGCTGGCAAATATGCAAGAGGTCTATTTAAAAGACAGCGTGGCGGTCTGCAAGTTTATTTACTGGGTCAAGAAAAATGTTGGTAAAATTCCGATGACAGAGTATTCCGCTGCGATGTATCTGGATCATCTGCGCAGTGAGATCGACGGTTATCTGGATCTTTCCTTTCCAACGATCAGCGCTTATGGGACAAATGCAGCGATGATGCATTATGAGGCGACCGAGGACAACTGCGCAGCGCTTGCGCCGGAAGGTATGCTTTTGGTGGATTCCGGCGGTCAGTATCTTGGCGGTACGACGGATGTGACGAGAACGATCGTGTTGGGGCCGGTTTCCCAGACGATCAAGGAGCATTACACAGCGGTTGCAAAGGGCATGCTGCAGCTGACAGACGCGAAATTTTTGTACGGCTGCACCGGCAGAAACCTGGATATTCTGGCACGTCAGCCCATGTGGGATCAGAACATCGACTATAAATGCGGAACCGGTCACGGCGTCGGCTATATTTTGAATGTTCATGAGGGACCCCAGGGTATTCGCTGGCGTTTCACCGGCAATCAAAAGGAAGTGCCGATCGAAGCAGGGATGGATGTGACAAACGAGCCTGGTGTTTATATCGAAGGAAGCCACGGCATCCGAATTGAAAATGTGATGGTTGCCAGAAACGGCGTGAAAAACGGAGATGGACAGTTCATGTATTTCGATACGCTGACCTGGGCACCGATCGATCTGGATGCCATCGATGTTTCTGTGATGGAGAGAAAAGATATCGAGCGGTTAAACCGTTATCACGCACAGGTGCGCGAAAAGATGACGCCTTACTTGAACGAAGAAGAGGCGGCATGGCTCAAAGAAGCGACACGGGCGATTTAAGGCGGGCAGGAAACACTCAGAAGGAACAGCAGGCAGGACATTTTGAAAAAGAGGTCCTGCCTGTTTTTTATCGTATAGGAAACTTTGTTCCTATACGATAAAAAACTCCGCGAGGATGCGCACTCGGTGCAAAGGTAGGTGGTTGCCGAAGCAACCGCACCTCGGCGCGAGAATGTGCCAAGGCACATTTTGTTTTACCATTGCCTACGGTATTCTCCGGGCGAAATCCCTTCGACCTTTTTAAACATGCGGGAAAAATAGTTGGCATCCTTCATGCCGCACTGGATGCCGATTTTTTCGATTGTAAAATCTGTAAAGCGCAGCAGCTGTTTGGCGTGAGTAATGCGCAGGGACAGAAGGTAAGCGTTGATGGAGACGCCGAACTGTTCCCGGAAAATCCGGGTCAGGTAAAATTTGTTGATATAAAAAGTTTCCGCAAGGTCGTCGAGCCGGATTGTTTCAGGATAATGGAAATCCAGGTAATCTTTGATTTGCTGCAGGTTATATTTGCGGGAGGTCGGTTTGGCGGTGCTCCCGGGATGCCAGCTGTCCTGCATCAGCAAAGAAAGCAGGGCAGTGAGCTGCTCAAAAATCTTCATATCGCGGACATAATCGGAGGAAGCCGCCGTTTCACAGAGGCTGTCAAGAATTTTCTGATACGGGGCAAGGCTTTGGGGGCGAAAGCAGGCAAGACCGCCGCGCTCGGTATATTTTTCATAGATTCCGGGCATGTTCGGACCATAAAAGTGCGCCCATTCAAGTGTCCAAAGCTGATTGGAGCAGCGGTGGAGGTAGCTCTTATTACAGTCCAGAAACACACAGTCCCCGGCAGAGAGTGTGTAGTGCTTCTGGTCGTATTCGAGGGTACCGGAGCCTTCCAGGACAATAAAACACAGGTAGGAGGCGAGATTTTCCCGGTGGCTGGTGTGGGGGGACAGCGCTTTTAAGCGGCCGCATTCCTGCAGATGGATGAGGTTTGTCCGGGCAAAGGTGGACGGTGTATACAAAATCCGTTCGGATTCCACGAGAGTTCCTTCAAAAAGAGCGGTATCCATAAAAAAATTCTCCTGTAGATTTTTTAATCAGAGTAGCAGCTTTTAGTATATCAAAAAAGTCAATATAATGCTAGTTCTGTGCAAGATATGCTCTTCTAAAATCGAAAAAGATCAGGTAGAATATCAACTATTATGAGAAAGATATGACATCAGAGCGATAAAATCAGGAAAGGATGAAATTTTTATGAAAAAAGCATTGATTACAGGCATTACCGGACAGGACGGCTCTTATCTGGCAGAGTTTCTGTTGGAAAAAGGCTATGAGGTGCACGGCATTACCAGACGCGCTTCCATTTCGAATACAGCAAGAATTGACCATTTGATCGCAAAGAATGCGATTACCTTACATGACGGGGATCTTTCCGATTCCTCTTCCCTGATCCGTATCATCAGCATTGTACAGCCGGATGAAATCTACAACCTGGCTGCACAGTCCCATGTACAGGTTTCTTTTGACGTACCGGAGTATTCCGGCGACGTGGACGCGATCGGCGTGCTGCGGATTCTGGAGGCAGTCCGCATTCTCGGTCTGACCAAAAAGACCAAGATTTATCAGGCTTCCACTTCCGAGCTGTACGGCAAGGTAGAAGAGGTTCCCCAGAGAGAGACAACACCATTCCACCCTTACAGCCCCTATGCAGTTGCAAAGCAGTACGGCTTCTGGATCACCAAGGAATATAGAGAAGCTTACGACATGTTTGCAGTAAACGGTATCCTGTTTAACCATGAGTCTGAGCGCCGCGGCGAAAATTTCGTAACCCGTAAGATTACGCTGGCAGCGGGCAGAATCGCAGAGGGTCTGCAGGATCATTTGGAGCTGGGCAATCTGGATTCCAAGCGTGACTGGGGCTATGCAAAAGATTATGTAGAGTGCATGTGGATGATCTTACAGCACGATACACCCGAAGATTTTGTTATTGCAACCGGTGAGCAGCACACCGTCCGGGACTTTACCGAAAAAGCGTTTGCAGCAAACGGTATTGAACTGCGCTGGGAAGGTGAAGGTCTGAACGAAAAGGGCTATGACAAGGCGACCGGCAAGATGCTTGTCTGCGTCAACCCTGCATGGTTCCGTCCGACCGATGTAGACAACCTCTGGGGCGACCCGACAAAGGCGAAGACTGTTCTTGGCTGGAACCCGCAGAAGACCAGCTATGCAGAGCTTGTCCGCATTATGGCAGAGCACGACAGAATGCTGGCAAAACGTGAAAAGGCAGTGAAAGAAGCAGGCACGCAGGCGTAAGCCTCGGAAAAAAGCACGCATAGGTGCAAAAAAGGCGTGCATGCATGGCATATGTTATGTACGACAGTTACATAAGGAAAGAAGGATAACATCATGATGGAAAAAGACGCCAAAATTTATGTAGCAGGACATCGCGGCATGGTTGGCTCCGCAATCGTGCGCGCACTGGAAAAAGCCGGATATCACAATATTGTAACAAGAACTCATAAGGAACTGAATCTTTGCAGACAGCAGGATGTGGAAGATTTTTTTGCAGCAGAGAAGCCGGATTATGTTTTTCTGGCAGCAGCAAAGGTCGGGGGCATCGTCGCAAACCAGGAAGCGCTGGCGGATTTTATGTATGACAACATGACGCTGGAAATGAATGTCATACATTCCGCATGGCAGAATCAGTGCAAGAAGCTGCTGTTTTTAGGCTCTTCCTGCATTTATCCGAGAATGGCTCCGCAGCCGATGCCGGAGAGCTGTCTGCTCACTTCCGAGCTGGAAAAGACGAACGAAGCCTATGCGCTTGCAAAAATTTCCGGTCTGAAATACTGCGAGTTCTTAAACCGCCAGTACGGAACGGATTATATTTCTGCAATGCCGACCAATCTTTACGGACCGAACGATAACTATCATCCGACCCACAGCCATGTGCTTCCGGCGCTGATCCGCCGTTTCCATGAGGCGAAGGTTTCCGGCGCGACAGAGGTAACCTGCTGGGGAACCGGCACGCCGCTGCGCGAGTTCTTATATGTGGATGATCTTGCGGATGCCTGCGTATTTCTGATGAACAATTATTCCGGCAATGAAACCGTTAATGTCGGAACCGGAAAAGAGCTGACCATCAAGGAGCTGACGGAGCTGACCGCGAAGGTGATCGGCTACACCGGTGAGATCAAGTGGGATTCCACAAAGCCCGACGGCACACCCAGAAAACTTCTGGATGTTTCCAAATTGAAGAATCTGGGCTGGACTTACCAAACCGAGCTGGAAGATGGAATCCGTCTTGCATATGAAGATTTCTTAAACAATCCGATGCGTGCAGAGCGGTAAAAAAATTCCTGTTGTATTTTCGGGATGAATTGGATATAATGAAAACAACCTGAAATGTACGAGAACTCCTGTTGTTTTGAACCTACATTTACTTTAAACGGGATTCCTATATTGCCGGGTAGATGTCAGGCCCTCATTGCGCAGGGGAAGGCAGAAGCGCCGGTTGCGGTTACCCACCTGGCCTTGGCTAGGAGTCAGAAGATGGGAGGCGGCATTTTGGGGGATACAAAAGATAAAGAGACGATCCGGAAGGGTTGTCTCTTTATCTTTTGCAAGAAAACTTTATGGGAGTGATAAAATCAAATGGAAAGACGGGAGTCGTTTCAGAAACGCAGGAAGAGACAACAGGCGCACAGGCGTCTTTTGGGGAAACTGGCAGCGGTTCTGATCGGTGCCGTTTTTTTGTTTGGGCTGTGCAAAAAGACGGCAGATCAGTTTTTGCTGACGGGTGAAAAAAAACAGGACAGCTATATCGGGATCGAGGACGCAGGCCATATGGTCTGGCTCCTTGCAGACTGTAGGCAGGAGCAGCCGACACAGGCGCTCGCAGAGACAACCGATGCTGCGCAGGAGTTTGACGGGGATAATACACAGGCGGCTGTAGTATCTGCGCATGCTGCTGGCAGTCGGTCAACCCCCGGCCAGGTGCTGGATTTGATGAAAAAATTTCAGGCGGAATCTGACGACGGCTATTTGACGTGGACCCAGGCAAAACAGTATTTTTCCTGCCTGCCGGGCAGCCGGGAGTTATTTTTAGGCGGTGCGTATACGGGGACAGAGCGGGTGGAGAAAGCGGACTGGTATGACTGGTTCGACCGGGCAAGAAGAAAGTATGATGCTGCCGGAAAGATTCAGGAGGAGACGGTCGTAGTGCTGGGTATTTTGAAGGGGGATGAAAATGGACCGGGAGATGCACAAGAAAGCGCGCAAGCTGCTCTGATGCGCGAAATGGGGACTGCTTCCAGTGGCAAAAAGGATGCGCAGAGCCAGAAAACAGAGCTGCGTATCCTGACGCAGAACGGTGTCCGGATGGCTGCGTCGGCAACGTTTTTGACAGAATCTATGCGGTTTTGTCCAGTGCGGGCGATCGTAAGAGAGGATTGCCTGTATGCAGTTCGAAATAGATTGACGGAACCGGTTCGATTAAAAAATGTCTGGATGATCGAGACGACCGGACAGAGCATACACGGATTCTGGAAAGACTGTGAATTTTCCGGTACGACGGTGGTTTCAGATACCGCACAACTTTCCGAAGCAGTCTGTGATCTGACGTTTGAAACAGGAAAGCCTGTCATTGTGTGTCAAAAGCCAGACAAGATTTCCGGACGGCTGCTCGGCGTGTCGCGAAACGGCGCAGAAATCGAAGGTCACGGGACGATTCCTTTTTCGGAGGATCTGCAGTGTTATCGGTTGTATGGGCGGCTTTCACAGATGGACATCGGAGAATTGAAAATCGGCTATGGGTTTACGGATTTTGTAGTGGAGGACGGAACGATTGAGGCAGCGCTGGCGGTGCGGGAAGAAAAGATGGAAACCATTCGCGTGCTGATTAAGACGTCTGGCTATGCAAACAGCGTACATCAGGCCGTGGAGCTTTTCGCGGACTGTGATTGTAGGATTTTGAACGTCGAGAACGAGCTTACCACGCTTGAAAAAGGTCAGCGTCTTGTCATTACGCGGGATTCTCCGTTGTTTGATCAGACCGGGCGGATTACAATCGAACCGAAAATCCTGACCGGGCATCTGATGTTATCCGGCGTAGAGCGGGCACAGGGGCAGGCAAACTACCGCGGCAGGCTCGAGCTGGTGCGCCGGGAGGATGGAATTGTTGTAATCAACGAGCTGCCGCTGGAAGAATACCTTTATGGGGTCGTGCCGGGCGAAATGCCGGCGTCTTATCCACTGGAAGCGTTAAAGAGCCAGGCAATCTGTGCCAGAACCTATGCATATGAAAGGCTGCAGCGCGCCGGATTACCGGAGTATGGGGCGCATGTGGATGACAGCACGGCGTTTCAGGTGTATCAGAATCTTGCAGAGCAGGGGCAGACGACACAGGCGGTCAAGGAGACGTCCGGACAGGTATTATTTTACGGGGAGGAGCCGGCGCAGACCTATTATTATTCCACGTCCTGCGGCTATGGCACGGATTTGTCGGTCTGGAGAGGGACCCGGGCAGAAGCATATCCGTATCTGTGTGCGCAGGCGATCGACGAAAGAAACATGGAGCTGACGAGACAGCTTGGCGGGCAGGAAAGCGTTGCTGCGATGGCACCGATTTTGCAGCAGGCGCAGCTGCTGGAGCAGTCGGATGTGATGGAAGCGTTTTTGGGGCAGAGGGACGGCGATTTTTATGAGAAAGAAGAGCCGTGGTACCGTTGGAGCTATAGGGTAGAAACCGTTGATGAAAAGGCATTCTGGGAAAGGGTATGGATACGGGCACAAGCGGATGGACAGTGTGTGTTCGTGCCTGGGGAAGCAGGAGAATGGAATGCAGTAAAGGAGCGCACGAAACTGTCTGAAAACACAGGGAAAATCCGGGAAATCCGTGTTACAAAACGCAGCAGCGGCGGCGCGGCGCAGGAGCTTTTGATTGAAAGCGAAAACGGACAGGTACGGATACAGTCGGAATACAGCATCCGGTATGTGCTGTGCGACGGAAAAACACAGGCGGTCAGACAGGATGGGAGCACGGCAGCGGTAACATCGCTTTTACCGAGCAGCTTTTTTCAAGTCAGTACTTTTAAAACGGACGGCTTTATGATAGGATATACTCTGATCGGCGGTGGTTACGGGCACGGAATTGGCATGTCCCAGAATGGAGCGAAGCATATGGCGGAGGCATCTGTCAGCGCAGAAGAAATTTTGACGTTCTTTTATAAAGGATGTCAGTTAAAAAGGATTTCCTGAAAAATCCACGCAGCAACGCACCGCAAAATGAAAAACCGGAAAGGAAAAGATCTGTTTATGAAAAAGAAAATCCGGCTGATTACAGGGTTTGGCAGGCATATGTCAAAATCAAATGTCAATGCATTTGCATCAAGCTCTGCATACTTTATGTTTTTGTCGATCATTCCGATTATTATTTTATTGTGTTCCCTGCTGCCCTTGACGACGCTGCAGAAATCCGACCTGTTAAAGGCGGTGTCAGAGGTCATTCCATCGCCGATTGTGCCGATGATGAGCAGCCTGATCGAGTCGCTCTATAACAGCACCGTTGGCGTTACGAGCATCGCGGCGATCGTAACTGTATGGTCGGCAAGCAAAGGCATGCTGTCCATCATGCGCGGCTTAAATGCGATGAACGGCGTTGTGGAGGATCGTAACTATTTTGTGCAGCGGATTTTGGCATCTTTTTATACGATTCTGTTGTTGATTGTCCTTTTGCTCTCTCTCGTTTTCATGGTATTTGGAACAACGCTGGTACGTCTTTTAAACGACAGGATCCCGATACTGGATCATCTGATGTCCGTAGCGATGCATTTTAAACCGCTGTTTTCCTGGGGCATCCTGACGCTGGTGTTTATGGTGATCTATGCCTATGTGCCAAATGTGAAGCTGAAACTGACGAAGCAGTTTCCAGGTGCATTGTTTACGGCGATAAGCTGGAACCTGTTTTCCTGGGGATTTTCGGTATACATAGAGCAGTTCAATGATTTCGGCGTATACGGAAGCCTTTCTACAATCATCGTCGTGATGATGTGGTTGTATTTTTGTATGTATCTGCTGTTAGTCGGGGCACACATCAACCGGTTTGCTGTTCCGTTTCGAAGAGAGATTCTCGAGAAATAGTATTGACTTTTCGGGATGGATTTTTTACAATAGGGCGTAAAGGCGATGAAGGTGTCAGTAGTATTTCCTGTACCGGCAGAGAGGAGAAGCCAGTGGCTGAGAGCTTTTCCAACAGGATCGGATACGAATTTCCCACCGGAGCTGTTCGGCTGAAGAGAGCCTGCTGTCAGTGCTTTTGGGTAGGTCGGAACGCACAGGACACGTTACGTCTGCAATGAGTGCCTGCCGATGGCGGGAACAAGGGTGGTACCGCGGAATTTTTTCGTCCCTGGTTTAATAAACCAGGGGCTTTCTTTTTATTCAGCCAATAGAAAGGATTCTATTGGGCATGACAGTAAAAATTGCAGGGCAGTTTTGCTGTTTACAATAATCAAAGGAAGGTCCCGGGAAAGTAGAAGGCCGCACAGAAGAAAAACGGCTATCTGACAGAAAGGAGTTTGCTGTGAAAGAGAAACTGGCAAAAATCAGAGAAGAGATTTTAAAACAGATCGACGCCTCCGAGAACCTGGATAAGCTCAACGAGGTAAGAGTCAGCGCACTGGGTAAAAAGGGCGCCCTGACCGAGCTGTTAAAGAGCATGAAGGAGGTAGCGCCGGAAGAACGTCCGAAGGTTGGACAGATGGTCAATGAAGTGCGCGCTGAAATTGAAACAGCGCTGGAAACGGAAAAAGCAAAGCTGGAAGACCGTGTAATGGAAGCTCGTTTAAAGAATGAGGTTATTGACGTTACCCTGCCTGCAAAGAAAAATTCCGTTGGACATCGTCATCCCAATACGATCGCTCTGGAAGAGGTAGAGAGAATTTTCGTTGGCATGGGCTACGAAGTGGTTCGCGGTCCCGAAGTCGAGAAGGACTACTACAACTTCGAAGCGCTGAATATCCCGAAGGACCATCCGGCAAGAGACGAGCAGGATACCTTCTATATCAATGAGGAAATCGTTCTGCGTACCCAGACCTCTCCGGTTCAGGTTCGTACCATGGAACAGGGCAAGCTGCCGATCCGTATGATCGCGCCCGGCAGAGTATTCCGTTCCGACGAAGTGGATGCAACCCATTCTCCGTCCTTTCATCAGATCGAAGGTCTGGTTATCGATAAGAATATTACATTTGCCGATTTAAAGGGCACGCTGGCAGAGTTTGCAAAAGAGCTGTTCGGCGAAGATACCAAAGTAAAATTCCGTCCCCATCATTTCCCTTTTACAGAGCCCAGTGCAGAAGTGGATGTCAGCTGCTTTAAGTGCGGCGGTAAGGGCTGCCGGTTCTGTAAGGGCTCCGGCTGGATTGAAATCCTGGGCTGCGGTATGGTACATCCCAAGGTACTCAAGATGTGCAATATCGATCCGGAAGAATACTCCGGCTTTGCATTTGGCGTAGGTCTGGAGCGTATCGCCCTTCTGAAATACGAAATCGACGATATGCGTCTGCTTTATGAAAATGACATCAGATTCTTAAAGCAGTTTTAACGGGAAGGAGAAAGAGGAAGATGAATACAGCATTATCATGGATTAAAGCATATGTGCCCGACCTTTCCTGCACCGATCAGGAGTATTTTGACGCCATGACGCTGACCGGCACCAAGGTAGAAGGCTATGAGCGCATGGATAAAAACCTGGAAAAGATCGTAATCGGACAGATTGAGAAGATCGAAAAGCATCCCGATGCAGACAAACTGATTATCTGCCAGGTTAACGTAGGTGACCGTACGATTCAGATCGTAACCGGCGCACCTAATGTAAAAGAAGGCGACAAGGTTCCGGTTGTTTTAGACGGCGGTAAGGTTGCAGGCGGTCATGACGGCAGTCCGTTGCCGGAGGATGGCATTAAGATTAAGGCCGGCAAGTTAAGAGGCATTGAGTCCGACGGTATGATGTGCTCCATCGAGGAGCTGGGCAGCAGCCGCGACATGTATCCGGAAGCACCGGAGAACGGTATTTACATTTTCGACGACGATGTAGAAGTCGGTACAGACGCAGTAGAGGCACTCGGTCTGCATGACACCGTATTTGAATATGAAATCACCAGCAACCGTGTAGACTGTTACAGCATTTTAGGCATCGCAAGAGAGGCGGCTGCAACTTTCAGAAAGCCGTTCATTCCCCCGGTTGTGGAAGTACACGAAAACGGCGAAAATGTACACGATTATGTGGACGTAGAAGTACAGGATACCGATCTGTGCACCCGTTACTGCGCAAGGGTCTGCAAAAATATCAAAATCGCTCCGAGCCCGAAGTGGATGCAGAGACGTCTGGCTGCAGCAGGTATCCGGCCAATCAATAACCTGGTAGACATCACGAACTACGTTATGGCAGAGTACGGACAGCCGATGCATGCATATGATCTGGACACGATCGCAGGACATAAGATCATCGTCCGCCGTGCAAAGGACGGAGATGAGTTCGAGACGCTGGATGGTCAGATCCGCAAGCTGGACAATCAGGTTCTGATGATCTGCGACGCGGAAAAAGAAGTCGGCATCGCTGGTATCATGGGCGGCGAAAACAGCAAGATCACAGACGATGTGCACACCGTTTTATTCGAGGCTGCAACATTCAACGGTCCCAACATCCGGAAATCCGCAAAGAGAATCGGTATGCGTACCGAGGCTTCCGGTATTTTCGAAAAAGGTCTGGATCCGGTCAATGCAGAAGCAGCAATCGACAGAGCGTGCCAGCTGATCGAAGAGCTGGGCTGCGGCGAGGTAGTAGGCGGCATGGTAGATGTCTGCGAGCCGATCAAGCCCCTGCGCAGAATCCCGTTTGAGCCCGAAAAGATCAACCGTTTCCTCGGAACAGATATCACAAAAGAGCAGATGCTGGAGTACTTCGGACGCATCGAGCTTGTATATGACGAAGCTGCCAACGAAATCGTTGTTCCTTCTTTCCGTCAGGATCTGGAAGGCTTTGCCGATATCGCAGAAGAAGTAGCGCGTTTCTACGGCTATGACAAGATCCCGATCACCCTGCCCTCCGGCGAAACGACAACCGGTAAACTTCCCTTTGAGGAAAGAATCGAGCAGAAGGCAAGGGATATTGCAGAATACTGCGGCTTCTCCCAGGGTATGTCTTATTCATTCGAAAGTCCGAAAGTGTTCGATAAGCTGCTGATCCCGGCAGACAGTGAGCTGCGCAAGACCGTAACGATCTTAAATCCTCTGGGCGAGGATTATTCCATCATGCGCACCACGCCCTTAAACGGCATGCTGACGAGCCTTGCAACCAACTATAACCGCAGAAACAAGGACGTCCGCTTATATGAGATGGGCAACATTTATCTGCCCAAGGCGCTGCCTCTGACCGAGCTTCCGGACGAGCGTATGCAGTTTACACTCGGTTTTTACGGAGAAGGCGACTTCTTCACGATGAAGGGTGTTATCGAAGAGTTTCTGGAGCACATCGGTATGAAGAAGAAAGCGGAGTACGATCCGAACGCACAGAAGCCGTGGCTGCATCCCGGCCGTCAGGCAAACGTTGTTTATGATGGAACCGTAATCGGCTATCTCGGTGAAGTACATCCGAAGGTAATGGCAAACTACGGCATCGGTCAGAGAACCTATGTGGCAGTTCTGGATATGCCTGCAGTGGACGGCTTTGCATCCTTCGACCGTAAGTACGAGGGCATCGCAAAATATCCTGCAGTGACCAGAGATATCAGTATGGTTGTACCGAGAACCGTTCTGGTAGGTCAGATTGAAAAGATTCTGGCACAGCGCGGCGGCAAGATTCTGGAAAGCTACTCGTTATTTGATATTTACGAGGGCACACAGATCAAGGAAGGCTATAAGTCCATCGCTTATACCCTGACTTTCCGTGCAAAGGATAAGACGCTGGAGGATGTAGAAATCACAGCGGCAATGAAGAAGATCTTAAATGGTCTGGAACAGCTTGGTATTGAATTAAGACAGTAATAAAAAGACATAAGCAGAGCCCTGATGCCGTTTTGCAGCAAAAAGGGCTCTGCGTATGGAACATCGGACAGGGAGGAATATATGGAGAAAAAAACGACCGCGCTCGGAACGGTGAATAATGAAGTGGATTTCTGCAAGGTATACGATATGGGGACAAAGGAGCAGATCGAGAGAATCCTTCTGGCAAACCGGATTTCCTATTCCTGCCGTTTCGAAAAGCAGGGATTTTTTTCAAAACTGTTCGGAGTCGGGGAAAAGGCTCTTTGCACCTTCCGGATTCACGATGAGGAAGTGCCGCGTGCCAAGAGGCTGGTAGCCTCGGTGCTCGGTAACAAGAACAAACGTAAGGAGATAAAGAAATAATGGAACGCAAAAATGCTTGGAAAGGCTATGACGAAGCCAAAAGCGCAAAGGTAGATGCGCTGGCAAAAGACTATATGGATTTTCTTGACAACGGTAAAACAGAGCGGGAATGTGTCGATACGATTGTAAACCAGATTGAAGCGGCAGGATACCGCGAACTGCCCGAATTGATGAAAGAGGGCAAGAAGCTTTCTGCAGGCGACAAGGTATATGCGGTATGGATGAACAAGACGGTTGTGATGTTCCAGATCGGAACAAAGCCGATGACCGAAGGCTTAAACATTCTGGGTGCACATATCGATTCCCCCAGACTGGACATCAAGCAGAACCCTCTGTATGAGGATTCCGATTTTGCCCTCCTGGATACTCATTATTACGGCGGTATCAAGAAATATCAATGGGTAACCCTGCCTCTGGCACTGCACGGCGTCGTTGCAAAGAAGGACGGCTCCATCGTAGAGATCAATATCGGTGAAAACGAAGACGATCCGGTATTCTTCATTTCTGATCTGCTGATCCACCTGTCTGCAGAGCAGATGGAAAAGAAGGCTTCCAAGGTCATCGAGGGCGAAGCGCTTGACTTAATCTTCGGCAGCAGACCGCTGGCAGGCGAAGAAAAAGAGGCGGTAAAGGCTGGCGTGATGAAGCTTCTGGCGGAGCAGTATGGCATTGAGGAAGAGGATTTCCTGTCTGCAGAGCTGGAAGTTGTACCGGCGGGCAAGGCAAGAGAAGCAGGCCTGGACAGAAGCATGGTGCTTGGTTATGGTCAGGACGACAGAGTATGCGCATTTACTTCTCTGGCAGCGATGCTGGAAATTGGTCAGACGGAGCGCACCGCATGCTGCATCCTGGTAGATAAAGAAGAGATCGGCAGCGTCGGCGCAACCGGCATGCAGTCCCGTTTCTTCGAAAATACCGTTGCAGAGGTGTTAAATCTTGTTGGCGAATACAGTGAATTAAATGTCAGAAGATGTCTGGCAGCCTCTGATATGCTTTCTTCTGATGTAAGCGCAGCATTTGATCCCTCTTATGCGTCTGCTTTTGAAAAGAAAAACGCAGCGTTCTTCGGACGCGGCATGGTGTTCAATAAATTTACAGGTGCCCGCGGAAAATCCGGCTCCAATGATGCAAACGCAGAATATGTTGCACATATCCGTGCGATCATGGAGGAGTCCGGCGTTGCATTCCAGACCGCTGAGCTTGGCAAGATCGATGTCGGCGGCGGCGGAACAATTGCTTACATTCTTGCTTTGTACGGCATGAACGTAATCGACTGCGGTGTTGCAGTTCTTTCCATGCATGCACCGTGGGAAGCTACCAGCAAGGCAGATATTTATGAGACAAAATGCGGCTATGTTGCATTTTTGGAGAAAGCGTGCCTGTAATGGAAATGGAAGGCTTAAAAACTTCGGATTATTATTTTGACCTCCCGAAGGAGCTGATCGCACAGGATCCGCTGGAGGATCGGAGCGCATCCCGTTTGCTTGTTATGGACAGACAGACGGGGGCGACCTCGCATCATATTTTTAAAGAGATCTGTTCGTTCTTAAAACCGGGCGACTGTCTGGTTTTAAACAACACGAAGGTTATTCCGGCGCGTCTGCTTGGTGCAAAGGAGGATACGGGAGCCGCTGTAGAAATCCTGCTGTTAAAGCGGATGGAAAACGATGTCTGGGAAACCCTCGTAAAGCCCGGCAAAAAGCTGCGCCCCGGTGCAAAGGTCGTCTTTGGCGACGGACGTCTGCGTGCAGAAATTCTGGATGTGGAGGAAGATGGAAATCGCCTGGTGAAGTTTTTTTATGATGGGATCTGGGAAGAGGTGCTGGATTCCCTCGGTGAAATGCCGCTGCCTCCCTATATTACCCATAAGCTTCAGGACAAAAACCGTTATCAGACGGTATATGCAAAATTTGAAGGCTCTGCAGCTGCGCCGACAGCAGGACTGCATTTTACAAAGGAACTGCTTGCCCAGGTAGAAGCGATGGGTGTGGATATTGCCTATGTCACGCTGCATGTGGGACTTGGCACATTCCGTCCGGTCAAGGTCGACAACGTGCTGGAACACCATATGCACACAGAATTTTATCAGGTGACCCAGGAAGCGGCGGATAAAATCAACCGTGCCAAAGCAGTCGGAAACCGTGTGATTTGTGTCGGTACGACGAGCTGCCGTACTGTAGAGAGCGCTGCGGAAGCGGACGGACATATGAAAGCCTGCAGCGGCAACACGGATATCTTTATCTATCCGGGATACAAGTTCAAGGTGATGGACGGGCTGATTACAAACTTCCATCTGCCGGAATCGACACTGGTGATGCTCGTATCCGCATTTGCCGGAAGAGACCATGTGTTGAAGGCGTATGAAGAGGCGGTAAAGGAGAAATACAGATTTTTCTCCTTTGGGGATGCCATGTTTATCGCAGATCTGAACAAAGAAGGGGTGCGCGCAGAGTAGGATTTTACGAACGCGGTAAAGAATTCCTATCTATAAAAAGTATTAAAAGCAAGGTCGGGAAATGTCTCACAGACTGTCTGTGGAGCGCATTTCCCGACCTTTTTGTCTGGAATGCCAAACCGTTGCCCGATATCCCTGTAATTTTGTAGGATTTAATGCTTGCATTTTGGGAAAGATTCCATTATGATAATCTACAGCAAACCCTACAAAGTTAGTAGGAGTTAACCAGGAAGACAGTCGCAGGGACGAAAAACAGAGACAAAGACCTGTGAAGAACGGAGGAAGTTATGTCAGAACAGCTGCTGCAGGTAAAGAATTTAGTAGTCAACGTAGAGGACACAGAGATCCTTCACGGCATTGACCTTGAGATAAACAGAGGAGAAACACATGTCCTGATGGGCCCAAACGGTGCCGGTAAATCCACACTGGGTTATGCGCTGATGGGAAGCCCCAGATATCAGCTGACAAACGGTCAGATCTGGTTCAAGGGACAGGATATTACAGAGGAATCCACAGACAAGCGTGCGAAGGCTGGTCTGTTTTTATCGTTCCAGAACCCGCTGGAAGTTCCCGGTATTACCCTCGGGAACTTTTTGAGAAATGCGTTGGAACAGCGCACCGGACAGAGAATCCGTCCGTGGGAGTTCCGCAAAGAATTAAAGAAAGCAATGGACGTACTGCAGATGGATCATTCCTATGCAGACCGTGATTTAAATGTTGGCTTCTCCGGTGGTGAAAAGAAAAAGGCGGAGATTTTGCAGCTTCTGATGTTAAAACCGGATCTGGCGATTCTGGATGAAACCGATTCCGGTCTGGACGTCGATGCAGTCCGCACCGTATCCAAGGGAATCGAAGAGTTCCAGAAGAATCAGCAGGGCTCCTTGCTGGTAATTACACACAGCACGAGAATTCTGGAATCCTTGCATGTGGATGTGACGCATGTGCTGGCAGACGGAAAGATGATTCTGTCCGGCGATAGCAGCCTTGTGGAGGATATTAACGAAAACGGTTTTGAAAAATATATCGGACATCAGGAATAAGAAGCGTCCAAGAAGGAGAATCCCATGAAAGAAAAGACTTATGTGGAGGATGTCAACAGAAGCATCTATGACATCCGAAACGAAGAGAAAGATGTATATCGGGTCAAAGAGGGACTGACACCGGAAATCGTGGATCAGATTTCGAAAGAAAAACACGATCCGGACTGGATGCGCGAATTTCGTCAGGAAGCCCTGAAAGTATATAATGAAATGACGATGCCGGATTGGGGCCCGTCCATCGAAGACTTAAATATGGACGAGATTGTTACCTATGTACGCCCCAACACGCAAATGAGTGCGAAATGGTCCGAGGTTCCGACCGATATCAAAAATACGTTTGAAGCACTGGGCATCCCGGATGCAGAGCGTACTTCCCTGGCGGGCGTCGGCGCACAGTACGATTCTGAGCTGGTTTATCACAACGTGCGCGAAGAGGTTGCAGCACAGGGCGTTGTATACACGGATATGGAAAGCGCGCTGACCGGAGAATATGCCGATCTGGTGCACAGCCATTTCATGAAGCTGGTTCCGCCCAGAGACCATAAGTTTGCGGCACTGCACGGCGCGGTCTGGTCCGGCGGTTCGTTCGTATATGTTCCGGCAGGTGTGCATGTGGAGATTCCACTGCAGTCCTATTTCAGACTGAATGCGCCCGGTGCAGGACAGTTTGAGCATACACTGATCATTGTTGAAGAGGGCGCGTATCTGCACTTTATCGAAGGCTGTTCCGCACCGAAATACAATGTTGCAAACCTTCATGCGGGCTGTGTAGAGCTGTATGTCGGTAAAAATGCGAAGCTGCGTTATTCGACAATCGAGAACTGGTCGAAGAACATGTATAACTTAAATACCAAGCGGGCAAAGGTAGAAGAGGGCGGCACGATTGAATGGGTATCCGGTTCCTTTGGTTCCCATGTTTCCTATCTGTACCCGACGAGCTTATTGGCTGGCGAAGGCGCGAGAAGTGAATTTACCGGCATTACCTTTGCAGGAAAAGGTCAGAACCTGGACACCGGCGCGAAGGTCGTACACAGCGCTCCGAACACCTCTTCCTATATGAATACGAGATCGATTTCCAAGGACGGCGGCGTGAGCACGTTCCGTAGCAGCGTTGTAGTTACAAAGCAGGCAAAGCACAGCAAGAGCTCCGTTTCCTGCGAGTCCCTGATGCTGGATGACCGTTCCAGATCGGATACGATTCCGGCAATGGATATCCGGACAAAGGATGCGGATATCGGACATGAGGCGCAGATCGGCAAGATCAGCGACGAAGCCGTCTTTTATCTGATGTCCAGAGGACTTTCCGAGGAAGATGCCAGAGCGATGATCGTCAGCGGCTTTGCGGATAATGTTTCGAAAGAGCTTCCGCTGGAATATGCGGTCGAGATGAACAATCTGATCCGTCTGGAAATGAAAGGCAGCATCGGGTAAGGCTGCAGGAAAACGAATCTGCAGCGAAATGAGAGGAAGTAGGAATCAACATGGATATGAAAATAAATTTCCTGCCTGCAAAGACCTGGAACTGGCTTCGGATGAATGAAACGGAAGTAAAGCAGGTAAAAGCAGACAGACAGGCTTTGGAAAAAGAAGAAATTCCGGAAACGTTTGCGGTAGAAGCAAGCACACTGGAACCGATCAAAACCGGTATGGGACCGGACATGGACAAGTTGGCAGAGCAGTCAGGCTTTGCGGCAAAAGCTTACCGGATGCCTGCAGGCATAAAAGAGGCAGCTGCGCTGCGTCTTGGCTTTGTCTGTAAGGATCAGACTGCAAGTCTGGATCTGATCGATCTGATTGCAGAAGAAAACAGCGAGATGACCGTTGTGATGGATTATGCATCCGATGCAGATGCAGAGGGACTTTGCAGCGTGAGGACCCGCGCAAAGGTCGGAAAAGGCGCACTGCTGCGTCTCGTTCAGATCGATTGCCTCGGCAAAGGGTTCCGTGTTTTAAATGATGTCGGAAGCATCTGCGAGGATCAGGGACGCATCGAAATGGTGCACATTTTCCTGGGCGGCGGAAAGATTTATCAGGGATGCCAGACAGAGCTTCTCGGAAATGAAAGCTCCCTGCAGTCCGATATCGGTTATCTGTTACAGGACGATCAGCGTCTGGACATGAACTATGTGGCGCTGCATGAGGGAAAACGTACAAACAGCGAGATCAATGCGTCCGGCGTATTGAAGGATGCGTCTTCGAAATTGTTCCGCGGAACGATCGACTTTCAGCACGGCTCAGCAGAATCTGTCGGAGCAGAAAAAGAAGATGTGCTGCTGATGGGCGACGATGTGGTAAATCAGACCATTCCGCTGATTCTCTGTGCGGAAGAGGATGTCAAGGGCAGCCATGGCGCATCGATCGGACAGCTGGATGAAGAGACGCTGTTTTATATGCAGGCGCGCGGGATTTCGGAGGAACAGGCATATGCACTGATGGCGGATGCGAGAATCGAAGCGGTATGCCAGAAGATTCCGGATGAAACTGCGCAGAAACTGGTAAAAGCTTATCTGGGAGGAGATGCAGCTGATGAATGTGAAAAAAATTCGTGAAGATTTTCCACTGCTTCTGGCAAATCCGGATCTGACCTATCTGGACAGTGCGGCGACTTCCCAGAAGCCTGCCTGCGTGCTGCGGGCAGAGCGGGAGTTTTATGAATGCCATAATGCGAATCCGCTGCGCGGCTTATATGAGCTGAGTGAGAATGCGACGAAATGTTATGAAGATGCCCGTAAAACGGTACAGCACTTTATTGGTGCAGCCCGTCCGGAAGAGATCATTTTTACCAGAAATGCAACGGAAAGCCTGAATCTGGTCGCTTACAGTCTGGGGAGCCTGCTGCTGAAACCCGGAGATGAAGTGGTAGTCAGCATTATGGAGCATCACAGCAATCTGCTGCCCTGGCAGCATGCGGCAAAACGTGCCGGAGCGCAGTTAAAGTTCGTGGAATGCTCCAAAGACGGCAAAATCACGCTGGAAGACGTGGCAGCTGTCCTGACGGAAAAGACGAGAATTATGGCAATTACCCAGATGTCCAACGTGTTAGGCTGTGTCAACGATATCAAAGGCATTGCCGGACTTTGTCACGAAAAGGGCATCGTACTGGTAGCGGACGGCGCGCAGAGTGTGCCGCATATGCCGGTCAATGTGTCGGAGCTGGATGTGGATTTTTTGTCCTTTTCCGGACATAAGATGCTGGCTCCGATGGGAATCGGCGCGCTGTATGGCAAGATGGAGTGGCTGGAAAAAATGCCTCCTTTCCTGACCGGCGGCGAAATGATCGAATATGTGACCCGTACCGGTGCAACCTATGCCGAGGTGCCGCACAAATTCGAGGCGGGAACCGTCAACGCTGCGGGTGCGTATGCGCTGGGCGAAGCGATCCGTTATATCGAAGGAATTGGCTTTGATGAGATCACAAAGCGTGAGGATGAGCTGACAGCCCTGGCAATGGAAGAGATGAAGAAGAATCCGTATGTGCATATCATTGGCTCCGACCGTCCAGAGGACCATCATGGTATTTTGTCGTTTACGGTTCAGGATGTGCATCCCCATGATGTGGCTGCGATTCTGGATTCTGACAAAATCGCTGTCCGCGCGGGACATCACTGCGCACAGCCGTTGCTGGCGTATTTAAAAACACCGTCCACGACGCGTGCGAGCCTCGCTTTTTATAATACGGAAGAAGAAGTTCTGCGCTTTACGCAGAGCCTCAAAACACTGAGAAGGAGAATGGGGTATGGAGAGTAAGACCTTTTACAATGAGAGTCTGACAGAGCATAATGTACACCCTTATCATAAACACACCCTGGAGGGCGCAAATATGGCACTGGAGGGTGTAAATCCCAGCTGTGGGGATGACATCGTCCTGCTGTTAAAGGTAGAAGATGACAAGATCGTAGACGGCGCATTTCAGGGAGACGGCTGTGCGGTGTCCCAGGCATCCGCAGATATGATGCTCGATCTGATTATCGGCAAATCCAAGGATGAAGCACTGCGCCTGGCAGATATTTTCCTGCGCATGATTCAGGGCAAGGCTTCGGAGGAGGAAATGGAAGAGCTGGAGGAATCCTCGATTCTGGCGGATGTGGCGCATATGCCTGCGCGTGTAAAATGTGCCTGTCTCGGATGGCATACCGCAAAGGAAATGCTCGAAAAAGGCCCTGGCTGCAAATGCGAGGCATGTCATGAATAATCGCTTCCGGTTTGATGCTCCGTCCGTTGCAGACGAAGAAGAATTAGACGATCAGCTGGTTGCATATAATTTACGGAAGGTTCCCTGCAGACAAGGGGAGCCTTTTGTTAAATTCTGCCGCTGCGCCTATAATGAAAAAAATGAACTGGTCGGCGGTGTACTGGCATGCAGTATCCTCTGGAACATCCTTTCGATTGAGTCTGTATGGGTGGCGGAGAATTACCGGGGACAGGGCATTGCTGCCAGACTGTTAAAAGAAGTAGAAGAAGAAGCGAAAGCAGCAGGCTGTTATATGGCACAGCTGGATACGTTTGATTTTCAGGCACCAGGCTTTTATGAAAAGCAGGGCTATGAGATATTCGGTACGCTTACTAATGCACCAAAGGGACATACACATTATTACATGAAGAAGACGCTTTGAGATTGCTTTTTTTCGGTGGTCTGTATATAATAGAAAAAAACTGCAACCCATCGCGGACAGGAGGAATCTGTTATGAAAATGATATTTGCCATGCTGCATTCGGAAGATGTGGATGAAACCGTAGAAGAGCTGAACAAGGAAAAATACTGGGTAACCAAGCTCTCTACCACCGGTGGCTTTTTGAAAAACAAGAACGTCACGCTGGTCATCGGTACGGAGGATGAACAGGTTCCCGGCGCGCTCAGGATTTTAAAGGAATGCGCAGGTGCGCGTCAGTCCGTCAAATATACGATGCCCTCTATGTCGACCGGAAGTCTTGGCCCTGGCGCAAACTCGATGATCCCGATCGATATGCAGGTCGGCGGATGTACCGTCTTTGTAGTGGATGTGGATCAGTACGAGAAATTCTGAGGCTGGACGCTGGCAGGTGCGTGTGTTCGGAATGCCCGATGCTGTCAGCAGAAAGCTGTATACAATAAGGATGAGATAAAAAATAGAAAACCGCTGTAGTTTCTACATGCTTTCCGGGTCGGAGTTTAAAACTGACTCTGAAAGATGTAAAAACTACAGCGGCTTTTTGTTGTAGAAAAAATCGATCTTACATTTGCTACACTGCAGTCGGTAAACCATGCGGCGTAGAATATGCTCTATGGGAAAACACGACCGCTCATTCTGCCGTTCCGTCGCTGGTATCCGGCAAATCTCCGCCCGTCCAGTTGGTTGTTTCGTGAATGATGGTAATCTCTTCATCGTCCGGCGTCCTGCCCTGCAGCATGATGCCGATGTAATGGATTCGTTTCATTGCGCGCTGATAATGTTCCTGTGCGGCGCTGGCGCGTTCCTGGTCGAAAGTCTCTGCGCTGCAGGCTTCGTGGTACAGGCTGTCCGCTTCCTGCATGTGTTCCGCCGCCTGGGCAGCCAGCTCGTCGATTCCGGCGTCGGCATAGCGCTTCGGAACGGAGATGTTTGCGAGGCTGTCCGTCAGGGCGGTCAGTTCATCCAGACCGGAAAGCAGCTCCTCCTGTGCAGTTTCGGAAGACGGATCGATCTGCTCGAGTGCCAGCGTTCCGGAAGAAAACGCATCATAAAACGTATTCATCTGGCTGGTGTAATCGGTCAGGGCAGAATCGCTTCCGCAGCCGGAAAGGGAAAGGGCAAGCAGCAGGGACAAAGAAGCCAGCGCTGTTTTTGCGCGCATCATTTCGTACAAGACGCCAGAATGCGGTCTTTGAGGGCGCATAAGGCGGCAAGGGAATCTTCCTTGACAGAGGATTTTACGGTAACGACAGGCTCCAGGACGTTCATTTGCTTCATTTCAGAAAACAGCTGCTGCATCTGCTTTGCGCTGACAGGACCCCAGGTTCCGTTTTCAATCAGACCGATGGTGCGGTTCTGCAGGCTCAGTGCGCCCATATCGTGAAGGAAGTTGTACATAGCAGGGTAAACGCCATTGTTGTAGGTAGGCGCTGCAAAAACAAGATGGCTGCAGCGGAACGCTTCCGCGATCAGGACAGAGACGTCGGTGACGGAAACATCGTAGAGCGCGATATTTTTTATGCCGCCCTCAGCAAGTCCGGCTGCTAGGATGTTGGCTGCATTTTCGGTGTCACCGTACATGGAGGCATAGAAAATTGCAACAGCGTTGTCTTCGGGAACATATCTGCTCCAAAGGTCATATTTGCTCAGCAGGTATTCCAGGTTTTCTCTCCATACGGGACCGTGCAGCGGGCAGATCGTGCGGATGGAAAGGGCAGAGAGCTTTTTGAGTGCTGCCTGTACCTGTATTCCGTATTTGCCGACGATATTGCAGTAGTAACGTCTGGCATCATCGAGCCAGTCGCGGTCGAAGTTTACTTCATCTGCAAACAGATGGCCGTTTAATGCGCCGAAGCTGCCGAAGGCATCTGCGGAAAACAGGATCTGTTCGGTCTCTTCATAAGTAACCATGACTTCCGGCCAGTGCACCATCGGTGCGAGGAAGAAGTGCAGGGTATGGGAGCCGAGGCAAAGGGTGTCGCCCTCCTTGACAGTCAGGGTACGTCCGGTTAAGTCGAGGTCGTAGAACTGGCTGACAAAGGCGAAGGTTTTGGCGTTGCCCACAAGGGTCAGGTGCGGATAACGCAGCAGAAGCTCTGCGATATTGGCGCAGTGATCGGGCTCCATATGGTTGATGATCAGATAATCTAACGGTTTTCCGTTTAAATTGTGACTGACATTTTCCAGATACTGTCTGGTGACGGAAGCATCCGTTGTGTCCAGCAGGGCGGTTTTTTCATCGAGGATCAAATAAGAGTTATAGGAAACACCGCGAGGAATAGGAAAAAGGTTTTCAAATAAAGCAAGGCGACGGTCGCTTGCGCCGACCCATACGACAGAGTCGGATACGTTTCTTGTACAGTACATAAGCGCTCCTTTTCATTTTTTTGAAGTAAGAATGCCGCAGCAATCCCGCGTTCTGCGTTCTGTCTGCAGGCTGTTTTGACCTCTATAGGATACCGCATTTTGGATTTTGTGACAAGTGAAAACAGTTCGTCTTTTCTTTTTCGGAAAATCGTGCTAGAATAGTATAAACTTTTTCAATGCACAGAGGAAAAGTGCAGAAATGAGGAGCAATGACAAAAGAAGAATTTCGCAGGCTGGCACAAAGCGGTCTGCTTTTTCTGGACGGGGCCACCGGCTCGAATCTTCAGAAACAGGGAATGCCTGTCGGTGTGTGCCCGGAGCTATGGATTACAGAGCATGAAGAGATTATGATCGGACTTCAGAAAGCATATCTGGAGGCAGGAACGAATATTCTGTATGCTCCGACCTTTACGGCAAACCGGATCAAATTAAAGGAATTCGATCTGGAGGACCGGATAGAAGAACTGAATCACAAATTAGTCGAAATCTCCAAAAGGGCTGCGGACGGGAAGGCGCTGGTGGCAGGCGATCTGACGATGACAGGGCAGCAGCTAAAGCCGATGGGCCCGCTGGATTTTGAAGAACTGATCGACGTTTATAAAGAACAGATCCGGTATATTACAGAAGCAGGAGCAGACCTTCTGGTGGTGGAAACGATGATGAGCCTGCAGGAATCGAGGGCGGCGCTCATTGCGGCAAAAGAGACGTGTCCGGACATTCCGGTCATGGTGACGATGACGTTTGAATCGGACGGAAGAAGCCTGTTCGGGACGGATGCGGCGACGGCGGCGATCGTTTTGTCGAGTCTGGGCGCAGACGCGGTCGGCGCAAACTGTTCAACCGGACCGGATCAGATGGCAGAGGTCATCCGCAGGATGGCGAAGGTGACGGATATCCCCATCATCGCAAAGCCAAACGCAGGACTTCCGTCTTTGGATGAAAAAGGGCAAACCGTTTACGATATGGGACCGGAGGAATTCGGCGCAGATATGGAGCTTTTGCTGGACGCAGGGGCGCAGATTTTGGGCGGCTGCTGCGGCACGACGCCGGAGCATATCCGCAAAATGACCCACCGGCTGGCAGGAAGACCGGTTCCGGTGCATGGAAACCCGACGCAGAGAGCACTGACTTCGGAACGCGCGTCCCTGACCTTTGACCTGGACGGACCCTTTCTGATCGTTGGCGAACGAATCAATCCTACCGGTAAAAAGAAGCTGCAGCAGGAGCTGCGCGAGGGCAGCTTTGAACTTGTAACGCAGTTTGCACAGGAGCAGGAAGAACGCGGTGCGTCGATTCTGGATGTCAACATGGGCATGAGCGGAATCGACGAAAAGGCGATGATGCTGCAGGCGCTGGAAGAGGTAGCGGGTGTGACGAAGCTGCCGCTGTCCATCGATTCCAGTCATGTGGACGTGCAGGAGGAAGCGCTTCGGCGTTATCCGGGACGCGCACTGATCAATTCGATTTCGTTGGAATCCGAAAAATTCGAAAAGCTGCTGCCGTTGGCAAAAAAATACGGCGCGATGTTTGTCCTTTTGCCGCTGTCGGACGAGGGATTGCCCAAAAATTTGAATGAGAAGATTTCCATCATCGAAAAAATTGTGGCGCGCGCGCTGGAATTGGGCATGAAAAAGACGGATATTATTGTGGACGGTCTGGTGGCGACGGTGGGCGCGAACAAACAGGCGGCGTTGGAAACGTTGGAAACGATCCGGTATTGCCATAGAAACGGTCTGGCAACGACTTGCGGACTTTCGAATATTTCGTTCGGCCTGCCGGAAAGAAGCTGCGTTAACAGTGCGTTTCTGACGATGGCGATCGCGTCCGGACTGACGATGGCGATTGCAAATCCGAGCCAGGATATTTTGGTCGGCGCTGCATTTGCGTCGGATCTTTTGTTAAATAAAGAAGACAGTGATATCCGTTATATCGAATTTTCCGGTCAGGCAAAGGAACGTCGGGAAGAGGCGGATGCCAAAAAGGAAGCGCTGCTTCGGCAAAGCCTGCAGGCATCTGAAGGCAGCACTGTGACGGCAAACCAGCCGGGAAATACGGAAGTCCAAGACGGCGCGGCCCGGCAGAAAGCAGCGGGTGCAAAAACACCACAGCAGCAGGCGGCAGAGCGGGTGCGAGAGGCGGTGCTAAAGGGAAAACGTAAAATCGCAGAGGATTTGACGAAAAAAGCGCTGGAGGCTGGCAATTCCCCACAGGAGCTTTTGCACGGACAGCTGCTTCCGGCGATCAACGAGGTCGGTGAGCTGTTCGATAAGGGAAAATATTTCCTACCGCAGCTGATTGCGAGTGCGGAGACGATGAAGCTGTGCATCGGTATTTTGGAGCCGCTGCTTTTGCAGGAGCAGACTTCGGAAAAGATGCCGGTAGTCGTCATTGCGACGGTTGCGGGGGATATCCACGATATCGGCAAGAACCTCGTCGCGCTGATGCTGAAAAACTACGGCTTTCAGGTCATCGACCTCGGAAAGGACGTTCCGAAAGAGAAAATCATAGAAGCTACAATCGAGCACAACGCACAGATTATCGCGCTTTCTGCCCTGATGACGACGACGATGCAGGAAATGAGAAATGTCGTTGAATATGCGAAAGAAAAGGGTGTAACGGCAAAAATCATGATCGGCGGTGCAGTAATTACGCAGGATTATGCAGATGAAATCCATGCAGATGGCTATTCTCGGGATGCGGCGGACGCCGTCCGGCTGGCAAAGCGCCTGGTCGGAATGCAGGAGTGAGATCAGCGCTGCTTTGAAAAATTTCCAATAGGGGGAAGATCAGATGGAAGAAAGATCCAGGGATGTGATCGGTTTGCTGGAAGAGCTGACAGAGCAGAACAGACAGCAGACGGCTTCGTTAAAAAAGCAGCTTTTCGTGACGAGAATTTTGGCGGCGGCAGGCTGTGTTCTGGCAGCGGCGGTCATCGCAGTTTTTCTGCTTATTGTCCCGCCGATGCTGCAGATTATCAGTCAGGGACAGGAGACGCTGGTGGAAGCGACAGACACGCTACAGACGGCGCAGGAGACGCTGACGGATATTCAGACGCTGTTTGATGAAAACGGTCTGGTTTGGCAGAGCAGCGAGGCGTTAAGCCAGGCGACGGAGAAGTTAAACCGGATGGACATCGAAAGCTTAAACAGCGCGATTCGTGATCTGGGAGCAGTTGTGGAGCCGTTAGCGGAGTTTTTCGGGAAGTTTAAACGGTAAAACGATAGTTTTAGACGATAAAATTAAGCTGAAAATACAGAGGTGCGATAAATCGCACAAAACGCTGACAGGGTGGCGGCGAGGAGGAGATGCAGCATGAATGGTGCTCAGGCAATGGTAAAATGCCTTGAAAATGAAGGCGTAGAAATGGTATTTGGATATCCGGGGGTTGCGATCTGTCCGTTTTATGACAGTCTGTTGGATACGGATATCAAATCTGTCCTGATCCGAACGGAGCAAAATGCGGCGCATGCAGCCAGCGGTCTGGCTCGTGTGACCGGCAAGGTGGGCGTATGCGCGGTAACGAGCGGTCCCGGTGCGACAAACCTGATTACTGGTATCGCAACAGCATTTGCAGACAGCATTCCGCTTGTATGCATTACCGGACAGGTCAACAGCGAGCTGATCGGCAGCGACGTGTTCCAGGAGGCGGATATCACTGGAGCGGCGGAATCCTTTGTCAAATACAGCTATCTGGTCAAAAATGCAGAGGACATTCCGCAAATTTTTAAAGAAGCGTTTTATATTGCAAATACCGGCAGAAAAGGTCCTGTCCTGATCGACGTTCCGATCGATGTGCAGAATGCGCCGGTACGCAAATTCAAATATCCGGACAGCGTGAGCATGCGCACCTATAAACCGACTGTAAAAGGACATATCGTGCAGATCAAAAAGGTAATTGCCGAGCTGGAAAAGGCAAAGCGTCCGGTCATCTGCGCAGGCGGCGGCGTGCTGCTTGGCGATGCGCAGAAGCTTTTACAGGAATTTTCCCACCGTCACAAAATTCCGGTTGTAACAACTATGATGGGCATCGGCGCGATGCAGACAGAAGACCCGTTGTATTTCGGTATGGTCGGCAACAACGGCGCACCGTGCGCAAACCGCGCAATGAACGAGGCGGACATGATAATTATGGTCGGCGCGAGAGTGGCGGATCGTGCGGTCAACCAGCCGGAAATCATCACGAAAAATAAGGTGCTCGTCCATATGGATGTCGATCCTGCGGAAATCGGAAAAAACGCAGGCCCGACGATCCCGCTGGTCGGCGATGCAAAACACATTTTTTCCGATATGCTTGAACAGGAGTTGGGCGGGGATTACAGCGAATGGGTAGTCTGCCTGCAGGAATATGAAAAGACGATGGCAGATACGAGAAAGCCCGATCCTGCCTTTGTCGATCCGGCGGAGTTCGTGCGCAGGCTTTCCGATAAAATGGAGCAAGACGCAGTTTATGTGGCAGACGTGGGACAGAACCAGATCTGGTCATGCAGAAACTGCAAGATCCGTGAAGGCAGCTTTTTGACCTCCGGCGGTATGGGAACGATGGGCTATTCCATTCCTGCGGCGATGGGCGCAAAGCTGGGCGCACCGGGCAGACAGGTCGTTGCAGTCTGCGGTGACGGTTCGTTCCAGATGTCCATGATGGAATTTGCGACGATGCGTCAGTATCAGGTTCCGGTGAAAATTGTGGTAATTGCAAATCAGTATCTTGGCATGGTAAGGGAGTACCAGCAGAATACTTACAAGGGACGTTACTCTGTCGTAGAGCTTGGCGGCGGTCCTGATCTGGAAAAGCTGGCCCAGGCCTACGGCATGGACTTTATCCGTCTGGAGGCTCCGGACAAGATGGACGAGGCAATCGACGCCTTTTTGAAGGATGAGGATGCTGTTTTGATGGAATGCGTCATCAATCCGATGGATACGGTAAAATAACGGAGGGAGGAACAAACCGATGAAGAAGATATATTCTGTACTGGTGGAAAACCGCTCCGGTGTTCTCTGCAAGGTTGCGGGGCTGTTTTCCAGAAGAGCGTTTAACATTGACAGTCTGGTGGTTGGAGAGACGGACGATCCCAGTGTTTCCTGTATGACAATCGTATCCAGCGGCGATAACCACACGTTAGAACAAATTGAAAAACAGTTAAATAAAAAACTGGATATCATTAAAGTAAAGACCTTCGACGAGCCTGCCAGCATCAGCAGGGAACTGATGCTGGTGAAGGTAAAATATAACCGGAACAATCGCAGGGACATTATGGAAATCTGCAACATTTTAAAGGCGCAGATCGTAGATATGAGCAAATATCAGATGATGATCCAGATCTGCGACGTGCCGGACCGCGTGCAGTTATTCTTAAAGATGCTCAATTCCATCAGCATCGTGGAAGTTGCCCGCACCGGAACTGTGGCGCTGCAGAAATGCCATGATCAGGAAAACTGAATGGGGAAGCTGTTGCAGGTGCAGTGAGGACATTACATTCTGCAGACGGTTTGGCGGGATTTCGATATCAGGCGATCCTGCGTTATAACACAGATTTTGCGTAAAATAAAAAGCCATAACTTCCGGTTATGAATAACATGCCGGAAACTCATACGTTGACATGCTATGCGAACATTGCTAGAATAAGACGCATAGGGTGATCAGGCAGCCCGGCAGAAGAGCCGGGTGCTGTACAGGGAGGAAACGAAGCGATGCATAAGAAGGCATTTCAGCTAATTGTTGACAATACCTCCGGCGTATTAAGTCGGATTTCCGGGCTGTTTTCCAGACGGGGTTACAATATTGAAAGCATTACTGCAGGCGTAACGGCTGATCCGCGTTTTACCCGGATTACCATTGTAGCCAGCGGAGATGATGAAATCCTCGATCAGATTGAAAAGCAGGTCGGTAAGCTTGTGGATGTCCGGGATATCCGTGAGCTGGAGCCGGATTCCAGCGTATTCCGCGAACTGGCGCTGATCAAGGTAAGGGCCAATGCCAAGGAACGGGAAGGCATTATTGCTGTTGCAAACGTGTTCCGTGCCAAGATCGTGGACGTCGGAGCAGAGAGCCTGGTCATTGAAGTAACCGGCTCCCAGAGTAAGCTGGAGGCGTTTCTGAATCTATTGTCCGGCTATGAGATCCTGGAGCTTGCAAGAACCGGTATTGCGGGACTTACAAGAGGTGTGGATCGTGTGGTTTACATCGATGAAGAGGACAACAAAAGTCTTTAATGTACAATGTTACTGATAGGAGGATGACCTCCTTTTCAGAGATAGAAGCAGATACCAAAATATGGAGGATACCAAGATGGCAAAGATTTATTATCAGGAAGACTGCAACCTTTCTTTATTGGAAGGTAAAACAATTGCAGTGATCGGTTATGGCAGCCAGGGACATGCACATGCATTAAATGCAAAGGAGTCCGGATGTGATGTCATTATCGGCCTGTATGAAGGTTCCAAGTCCTGGGCAAAGGCTGAGGCACAGGGCTTTACCGTATACACTGCTGCAGAAGCTGCAAAGAGAGCAGATATCATCATGATCCTGATCAACGATGAGCTGCAGGCAGACATGTACAAGAAAGACATCGAGCCCAACCTGGAGCCCGGCAACATGCTGATGTTCGCACACGGCTTCAATATCCACTTCGGCTGCATCAAGCCTCCGAAGGATGTAGACGTAACCATGATCGCGCCCAAGGGACCTGGTCATACCGTTCGTTCCGAATATCAGGCAGGCAAGGGCGTTCCGTGTCTGGTTGCTGTTGAGCAGGATGCTACCGGCAAGGCATTGGATCTGGCTCTGGCATATGCACTGGCAATCGGCGGCGCAAGAGCAGGCGTTCTGGAGACTACCTTCCGTACCGAAACAGAGACAGACCTGTTCGGCGAGCAGGCAGTTCTGTGCGGCGGCGTATGCGCACTGATGCAGGCTGGTTTCGAAACTCTGGTAGAAGCTGGCTATGATCCGAGAAACGCATACTTCGAGTGCATCCATGAGATGAAGCTGATCGTTGACCTGATCTATCAGTCCGGTTTCGCAGGCATGAGATATTCTATTTCCAACACTGCTGAATACGGCGATTACATCACAGGTCCTAAGATCATTACCGAAGATACCAAGAAAGCAATGAAGAAGATCCTGTCCGATATCCAGGATGGTACTTTTGCAAAAGAGTTCCTGCTTGACATGAGCCCCGCAGGCCGTCAGGTACACTTCAAAGCGATGAGAAAGCTCGCAGCTGAGCATCCTTCTGAAAAGGTTGGCGAAGAAATCCGCAAACTCTACAGCTGGAACGGCGAAGACAAACTGATCAACAACTAAGCAAAAAAGGGAACCGCAAGGTTCCCTTTTTTGCGCTACTTCTAAATTCTGCAAGGAATTTAGAAGGTTCCAAATATTGGGGAACCGCAAGGTTCCCTTTTTTGCTTAAAGTTCTCTTTGACAATCCCCACAACTGTGTTATCATAGTTTTAAAGCATATTTTCTACCAGCAGATTAGCGCTTTTAGCGCATCTTTATGAAATCTTATTCTATTCCGGAAGTCTATGCTTTTGAACCAATTTCTATCAGTTTCATTTATTGAAAAAGCGGGGGATTTTACAGATGACGTGGGGAACCTGCAACCGGGAAATCGTATCTCCTGCAAAACAGGAGGTGTGAAACGTAGCGAGAAAAAACAAGATAAAACCGGATGTCGTATTAAAAAACTTCTGGAAAAACAACGCGCATTTTGCGGATTTATTCAATGCAGCGGTGTTTCAGGGAGAACAGGTGCTGAAACCTGAAGATCTTAAGGAAGCTGATACGGATGTTTCGTCTGTATTGAAATTTAATGGGCATGCGGAGACAGTACAAAAAGTCTGGGACGTCGTAAAGAAAACGGCTTACGGAGTGGATTTTGTACTCTGGGGGTTGGAAAATCAGGAGAGGATTCATTATGCGATGCCGCTTCGGCATATGATTGGTGACTATTTTTCGTATTTAAAAGAGTACCATGAAATTGCGGCTAAGAACAGACAGGAGAAAGATTTTGTTTCATCCGATGAATTTCTTTCGAATTTTAAGAAAACAGACCGGCTGCATCCGGTAATCAGCCTGTGCGTTTATTATGGAGAAGAAAAATGGGATGGTCCGGGATGCTTAAAAGACATGTTGAAAATTCCGGAAAAATTACAGTCACTGGTATCGGATTACAGCATGAACCTGCTCCAAGTAAGAACGAGTAAACCGATGCAATTTCGTAATCCTGATGTAAATACGGTGTTTGAGGCAAGCCGTTTTATTTACGAGAAGGATTATGAAAATTTAAATGCAATTTATGAGAACAAAGAAATTCCATCAGAGCTTGGACTTGTCATTGGGACGATTACTAACTCCCAAAGTCTAATTGATCGGGCGTTGGAAGCAGAAGAAAAAGAAGGAGGACAAATGATTATGTGTAAAGCACTGGAAGAACTGAGAATGGAAGGTGTTCTGCAGGGGCGAACAGAGGGAATTCGGGCAACTGTCAAAACCTGTAAAAAGTTTCAGATCAACAAGGAGGCAATCATTGAGACGATCGGAAAAGAGTTTTCTATGCCAGAAAAAGAGGTCGCAGAATATGTAGAAAAATACTGGTAACGCAGAAAAAGACTGCCGGAGTTACTGCATCCTCCGGTAGTCTTTCCAGAATGCGATCGTTTCCTGCAGATCTGCCTCATCCTGAAATAAATTCATCTTTTTTGCAACTTCGATTGCAAAATCGATATATCCATTCGCCCGGGAGGTGATGACCTGATCGGTAACCGCAACGTCGAGATCAGAAGAATGTGTAGACACAACCCCGTCCAGAATTCCGGCATGATCAAGTACATCAACCCCGGCACAGATGGCGGCGAGAATACCGCCCCTTGATTTGATGTCCTTTAAGCAGTTCCATACAATCGGATTGTCAATTGCCTTGATATTTCCGCCTGGAACGATCGCAAGTTCTATTTCATCCGGAGCAATATCGGTCAGTTTACCGGAAACATTGATTGAATAACCCTCCATCGCTGTAATGGGAGTTCCATCCGGAGATACAAACAAAACTTCCTTGCCGGCAAAGTGCAGGAAATAATTTAAAATGACAATTTCATAAATACAGCTTGTTGGATATAAAAGAACAACAGTTTTCATGGGGAACCCTCCTTACAGCAGATGGTAGCTGAGGCTTATACATGTCCTCTTTAAAGCAAATTTTCTTGTAAACACAAAATATGCGATCGAAAGAGATAAGTGTGAACGATAACGATATAACTGAATTGTAACAGAGTGCGAAGAAAGAGAAAAGGAAAAATTGTTTTTTACTGCACAGTATTGTATGATAGGTATTAAAAGTTCACCTGTGCCTTTCAACAGGCAGGCTTCGCATGGAAAGATGCGAGGAATAGGATGAAAACGGACAAGGAGAAAACAAAATGGATCTGGAAGCGTTATCGAAACGTTTTTTTGTGAGAGCATTGGAAACAGAAGATGTGGACATCATTTATGATCTTTGTTCTAAAAACAAACTGTTTTATGAATTTCATCAACCATTTGTAACCAGAGAAAGTATCCTGGATGATAGAAATGCGCTGCCGCCTGGAAAGAGCAAAGAGGATAAAGCGTATATCGGATTGTTTGACGGGGATACGCTGGTTGCTGTGATGGATCTGATTTTGGGATATCCGACGGAAGAGATCGTATGGATCGGATTTTTTATGATGGATACGGCATATCAGAACCAGGGAATCGGGACACAGATCATTCAGGAAGCAGTGGAAGCAATGAAAAACGCAGGCTATCGGGAAATCCGCTTGGGCGTAGACTATGGGAATCCGCAAAGCTTCGCGTTCTGGAGCAAAAATAAATTTACGGTACTACAGGAAAAAGAGTACATTGTGATGAAACGAGTTTTATCCTAAAACAGAGGAAATCCATATGAATGATCTGATGAATTTGTTAAAAGAAAGACGAACTTACCGGAGATTTTGCCAAAAGCCCATTTCGGAGGAAATTCTGGCAGAGATCCTGACGGCGGCGCGGTACGCGTCCAGCGCGGCGAATAAACAGCCGTTGAGCTATGTCGTTGTGAAAACGCCCCAAAAGGTGCAGGAGGTTTTTGCAGAGACGAAGTGGGCGGCATATCTTCCGAAGAAACAGGGACAGCCGAAGGCTGGAGAAGAGCCGGTGCTGTTTATCGGCGTGGTGCAGAATTTGAAAATCAACCCGAACTGCGATACGGACGCCGGGCTGGCGATTTCGAATATGACGCTGGCAGCGTGGAATCATGGGGTCGGAAGCTGTATCATAGGCGCGTGCAACCGGCAAAAGCTTTCGGAGCTGTTTGGATTGACGGAGGATCAGAAGCTGCATACGGTGGTGGCATTTGGTTATCCATCCCATATCAGCAGGATTGAGAATGTCGAAAAGGATGGCGATATCCGCTACCATCTGGATGAAGACGGAAATTATGTCGTTCCGAAACGGAACCTTGAAGATGTCGTAACCTGCATTTGAAAGCTTTGAGGACGAAAGATTGAAAAACAACAGAATACACGCTCTGCGAGCATTCTATTGTCATGAATAAAATTTTCAATCACGAGATTTGTATCTGCGTGCACTTGATACAAACTCGACATGCGTAAAAAGCGTGCGCAGAAATGAGAGGAAAGAATGGTAAAAAACATCGCAATCGTAAGCCTGTCCTCCGGTACGATCGGAGAAGCCTTTGCGGCACATGAAGTGGAAATCGGAATCCGGAGACTAAAGGAATATGGCTTAAACGTCATTATGATGCCGCATGCGCAAAAAGGCATTGAATACGTCAAAAATCATCCCGAAGATCGGGCAAAGGATCTTTTACAGGCATTTTCGGACGATTCCATCGATATGATCCTGTGCGCGATCGGTGGGGACGATACCTATCGGCTGCTGCCGTATCTGTTTGAACACAAGGAATTACAAAAAGCGCTGAACAAAAAAATCTTTCTGGGGTTTTCCGATACGACGGTCAATCACCTGATGCTGCATAAGCTGGGGCTGAATACCTTTTACGGGCAGTCGTTTCTGGCGGATATCTGTGAGATGGATCATGAAATGCTTCCATATACGGCAACCTATTTTGAAGAGCTGATTCGGACCGGGAAAATTGCAAAAATTGAGCCGAGCGACGTCTGGTATGAGGAACGGACGGACTGGTCGCCTGCTGCAATCGGCACGCCGAGAACCGCACATCCAAACGAAGGCTTTTTGCTGCTGCAGGGAAGTCCTGTTTTTCAGGGAAAAATTCTCGGCGGCTGTCTGGAAGTGCTGTATGATATTTTCGATAACAGCCGCTACGCAGACTCGGTTTCGATGTGTGAAAAGTATGAGCTGTTTCCGCCAAAGGAGGACTGGGCAGGAAAAATTTTGCTTCTGGAAACCTGCGAAGAGCAGCCAGTGCCGCAGCTGTACCGAAAAATGGTTCAGACGTTGAAAAAGACCGGGATTTTCGAGGTGATTTCCGGAATCATTTGCGGCAAGCCGATGGATGAACTGTATTTTGAAGAATATAAAAAAATACTCGTAGAAGAAGTGGCTGATCCGACGCTTCCCATTGTGGCAAACGTCAATATCGGACATGCGACGCCAAGATGTATCATTCCGTTTGGGGTGGATGCTGTGGTGGATGCAAACCGGCAGCAGATCACTTTTTTCTATGAGGACAAATAAAGGGGAACCATATGGAAAAAAACAAATTACAGATCAGGGTAGCGACTAAGGAAGATGCCGAAGCACTTCTGGCAATTTATGCGCCCTATGTAGAAAAAACAGCAATCACATTCGAATATGAGGTTCCCTCTATAGAAGAATTTCGCTGCAGAATCCAGGAAACGCTGAAAAAATATCCCTATCTGGTCGCAGAAAAAAACGGGAAAATTGTCGGTTATGCTTATGCGGGGGCCTTTCATGTCCGTCCGGCCTATGACTGGGCGGTGGAGACCTCCATCTACGTCTCAGAGCTCCAGAAAGGAGAAGGAATCGGGAAAGCTCTGTATAAAGCGTTGGAAGAACAGCTTTCCCGGCTGCATATCCTGAATTTAAACGCCTGCATCGCCTATCCGGAAACAGAGGACGAGCATCTGAACAAAGACAGCGTACGCTTCCATACGCACCTTGGCTACCGGATGGTTGGGGAGTTTTACCAGTGCGGGTATAAGTTCGACCGCTGGTATAACATGGTATGGATGGAAAAGCATATCGGGGCGCATCCGTCGAATCCAGCGAAGGTGATCTGGTTTTCCGAACTCTGAGGCGCGTACTTTCCTATTGACAAGGTAGGAATAGTGGGGTACATTTAAAAATGCTGTCAGGAGTTTTCAAGAACGGGAGAAATACATGTTAAATCAGTTTTCAAGAACGGAATTATTGTTGGGGAAAGACGGAATGGAACGTCTGAAAAATGCAAGAGTTGCTGTGTTTGGCATTGGCGGCGTCGGCGGGTATACGGTAGAAGCGCTTGCCAGAAGCGGCGTTGGAACCCTTGACCTGATCGATGACGATAAAGTTTGTCTGACGAATTTGAACAGACAGATCATTGCAACTCGCAAAACCGTCGGAAAATATAAAGTAGACGTGGCAAAAGAGCGGATTTTGGAGATCAATCCGGATGCCGTGGTCCATACCTACAAAATGTTTTACATGCCGGATACGGCGGATCAGTTCGATTTTTCCCAGTATGACTATGTTGTGGACGCAATCGATACCGTGACCGGTAAAATCGAGCTGGTGATGCAGGCACAAAAGAGCAATACGCCGATCATCAGCTGCATGGGAGCGGGCAACAAGATGGATGCGTCCGCGTTTGAGGTGGCGGATATTTATAAGACGTCCGGCTGTCCGCTGGCGCGCGTCATGCGGCGGGAGCTCAAAAAAAGAAGAGTGCGCCATTTAAAGGTTGTATATTCCAAAGAGCCAGCTATGACGCCGGTGGACGAAATGGCGATCAGCTGTAAGACAAACTGCATTTGCCCTCCTGGAACAGCACGAAAATGTACTCAGAGGAGACAGGTCCCCGGAAGCAATGCGTTCGTGCCTGCGGTTGCTGGGCTGATCGTGGCAGGCGAGATTGTGAGAGATTTAACAGGCGTGCGGGGAGAACAGGCATAATGATCTATCTGGATTATTCGGCAAATACGCCGGTTTCGGAGGACGTGCTCCGGTGTTTTTGTGAGACAGAGCGGGAGTTTTTTGGGAACCCGAATTCCACGCACGATGCCGGAAAAGCCGCCAGGAAGCGGATGGATGAGGTTACGGTATCGATCGCCGGGCTGATGGGGGCTGCGCCGGAGGAAATCATCTATACTTCTTGCGCAAGCGAATCCAACAATACGGCATTAAAGGGAATCGCTGCGCTGGCGCGTTCGAGAGGCATGCATATTATTTCCACTGCGCTGGAGCATTCTTCGGTGGGCGGGTGTCTGACTGCGCTGCAGGAGCAGGGCTTTGAGGTGGATCTGGTCGACATTGACCGAAACGGAAAAATTGATTTAGAGCATCTGCGGGAGCTTCTGCGCCGGGACACGATTTTAGTATCTGTCTGTCTGGTGGACAGTGAGCTGGGGACAATTCAGCCGGTTTCAGAGATTGCAGAGATATTAAGAGACTTCCCGAACTGCCGACTGCATGTGGATGCGACGCAGGCGATGGGAAAAATTCCGGTCTGTCTGGACGGGATCGATACGTTGAGTTTTACACCGCATAAATTTTACGGTTTAAACGGAAGCGGCATTTTATATAAGAAAAAGGACCTGATTTTGGAGCCGCTGATCCACGGCGGGCACAGCACGACGATTTACCGCAGCGGGACGCCTGCGCTCAGCCTTGCGGCGGCAACTAAATGTGCGCTGTCAGATGCAATCAGTCATCAGAAGGAACGATATGAAACGGTGTCCGGATATAACCGGTTTTTAAGGGAAGAACTGTCCAAAATTCCGGGTATGTCAATCAACAGCCCGAAGGACGCAGTACCACATATTTTGAACGTGAGTGTAAAGGGAATCCGCGGGACGCGCATGCAGCAGGTATTGAATGAAAAGGGCATCTGCGTGTCAGTCAAGTCTGCCTGCGCGGTAGAAGGCACGCCGTCAAAGGCGGTTTATGCGGTCTGCCGAGATAGAAATCGGGCGATGAATTCTTTCCGGATCAGCTTAAGCCATCTGACGACGAAAAAAGAGCTGGATACCTTTTTGCAGGCGTTTTTGGAGTGTTGTAAAGAAAGAGAGTAAAACTATGGCAAGAGAACTGGAGCCTTACCAGAATATAGAAAGAAGCATTATCAAAAAATTCCGCAAGGAGATCTGGCGACCCTTTATCGAGGCGGTACAGCGGTATGAGCTGGTGAACGAGGGAGATAAGATCGCCGTCTGTATTTCGGGCGGAAAGGATTCGATGCTGATGGCAAAGCTGATGCAGGAGCTGCAGCGTCACAGCAAGGTGAAATTTGAGCTGGTTTTTCTTGTCATGGATCCTGGCTACAACGAGATCAACCGACAGAAAATCGAGAGCAACGCAGAGCTTTTACACATCCCAATCACGGTTTTTGAGACGGATGTCTTTGCGGTTGCCAATACGAGCGAAAAAAATCCGTGCTATCTATGTGCACGCATGCGTCGGGGCTATTTATACAGCAAGGCACAGGAGCTTGGCTGCAACAAAATTGCCCTGGGACATCATTTCAGTGACGTCATCGAGACGCCCGTGATGTCGATGTTTTACGGCGGACAGCTGCAGGCGATGCTTCCGAAGCTGCACAGCAAAAACTTCGATGGCATGGAGCTGATCCGTCCGATGTATTGCATTCACGAGGACGCGATTCTGGACTGGAAACGTTACAACAACCTGCAGTTTATCCAGTGTGCGTGCCGGTTTACGGAAAACTGCGCGATCTGCGATAACGGAGGCGGCGGTTCCAAGAGACAGGAAATCAAGACACTGATTCGAAGATTAAAACGCGATAATCCGAATATTGAAAAGAGCATTTTCAACAGCATCCACAATGTCAACATCGACACGATGCCCGGCTACAAAACGGACGGGGATTATCATACCTTCCTGGAAAAATTTGACGCCTGCATGGACGGAGAGCCCGAGGAGTAAACGGATCGCATGGACAGCTCCGGGGCAGCTGCGGCAGAAAAATATCGGGAAAACGGGGTTGCGCTTCTTTCCGGAAAGTGCTATAGTAAACACAGTTTTTAATTCCACGAACCGCGAAAGGAAAAGCAGAGCATGTTGAGAAACGTTTATACAATTGTCATGGCGATGCCGCAGATGATGATGGGACGCATTAACTGTATCTGATATGCGAGAGAGCGCAGTGCACAGATACAGGGAAGGGTCTTTTGTTTCTGTGTGCATCGGGCGTTTGAAATTCTTTTCGGAGAGAAAGAAGAATCCAAAATACCGGAGCCGGAGGCAAAGAGCCTTCGGCTTTTTTTTGCTCTGTAGGAAATACCGTGTTGCATGAAAGTGCATTTCATCTGCCAATGCGCAGGATTTCCCTTTTGCCGGCATGGAACAAATCTGAGAAAAGGATGGGAAAAAGCATGAAAACACCGATACTGGAAACCAGTCGGCTTTGGCTGAAACCGTTAAAGGAAGAGGATGCGCCGGGCGCATTTTTGTGGACGGGAGATCCGAAGGTCAGCTGGTACATGCGCTACGAAACGCATGAAAGCCTGGAGGATACGAAGCAATGGCTGCGGGAGGAAGAAAAACAGCTGGATTCCGATCTGCTGTATGATTTTGGATTTCATAAAAAGGACAACGATGAGCTGATCGGCAGCGGCGGGCTGACGTTTAATCAGCAGCAGGGCATCTGGGAGCTTGGCTGCAACCTGCGCCGGGATTGCTGGAACCAGGGCTATGGGACTGAGGCGGCAGCAGCGATTCTATCATTTGCGGAAAATACGCTGCACATCCATCGCGTAATGGCGCGCCATGCAAAGGACAACGCTGCATCCGGGCGGGTGCTGGAGAAGAACGGATTTTCCTTTGTAAGAGAGTGCTGGGATCAGAAATGGAGCGGCTCGCATCGGTTCGAGTGCCGCGAATATATCTGGAAAAGCGAAAAGGAAGAGGAAAAAAACAGCGCCGCCCGCAACGAGGTCGAGCGCTTCTATGATGACGAATACGAAGAATGGGATCGTCTGGAATGGCATACGCCAGAGTTCGAGGTGACGAAGCGCTATATGGAGGAATATATTCCAAACGATACGCCGCAGAAGATTCTGGATATTGGCGGCGGCCCGGGCAGATATTCCATTTTTCTGGCGCAGAAGGGACATGACGTGACGTTATTTGACTTGTCCGGCAAAAATATCCGACAGGCGATCGAAAAGGCGCAGGAAGCGGATGTGCTGTTGGACAGTTGTATCCACGGCGACGCGCTCCGGCTTTCGGAATATCTTTACAAGGCGGAACAGTATGACGTTGTGCTTTTGATGGGACCTCTGTATCATCTGATGCGGGAACAGGATCGGGAAAAAGCCCTGCAGGAGGCACTGCGGGTGTTAAAGCCGGGTGGGCTTTTGTTCGCATCCTTTATTTCGACGTATGCGCCAATTCAGGATTATGCCAGCGGACTGTACGATTTCGGAGATATGGACAGACTCCTCGCCGGTCTGGAGGACGGAACTGCACAACCTGGTAAAAATTTCACAAACTCTTATTTCTGTGGGGAAAAAGAGGCGGAAGATATGATGGAAAAAGCAGGGCTTTGCCAACTGGCCTTTGCGGGTGTGGAAAATATCCTTTGCGGGAAAGAAGAGCTGCTGCACAAGCTTGCGTCCCAGCAGCAGGAAAAATGGCTGAACCTCGCATGGAGATTGAGCCAGGACAGAAAGCTGCTCGGTATGAGCGAGCACTTCCTCTACATCGGAAGAAAGCAGTGAACGTGGTGCCTTTTTGGAAAAGCGGTTGCATGAAACCGTCTCTTCGGGGTATAATGGCGATATGCGTCGGCGGACAGCTTTCCCCACTGACGGAAATGAAAATACAAAGGAGTTTTACAGCGTATGAAAAATGACCTGTTTTCTGTTGGACCGTTTACCGTACACGGCTATGGACTGATGATTGCGATCGGAGTTTTGTCCGCTTATTATATGGTGGAATACCGTGCAAAAAAGAAACAGATGGACTGGGAAAAAGTGTTCCCACTGACGGTCTGGTCGGTGCTGGGCGGTTTTTTGGGCTCGAAGATTCTGTATCTTCTGACGAGACTGCCGGACATTCTTGCAAATCCGGCGCTTCTTGGCAGCAGCATTAAGGACGGCTTTGTCGTATACGGCGGCATTATCGGGGGTATCCTGACTGCGTGGATTTACTGCAAATGTACGAAATGGAACTTTTGGAAAATTTTTGATATCGCGATGCCTGCGGTTGCGATGGCACAGGGCTTCGGGCGGATTGGCTGTCTGCTTGCCGGCTGCTGCTACGGAATAGAGCTGGATCCCGCAAACCCAATAGGGATCGTGTTCCACAATTCCGCCTATGCACCAAATGATGTCGCGCTTTTGCCGACGCAGATTATTTCCAGTGTGCTGGATTTTGCAAACTGCTTCGTGCTGCTTGCACTGTCGAAGAAGCTCAAAACAGACGGACAGGTGGCGAGCTGTTATCTGATCTTTTATAGCATCGGCAGATTTGTCCTGGAATACTTCCGGGGCGACCTGATCCGGGGAAACGTCGGAGAGTTTTCCACGTCCCAGTTTATCTCCCTGTTTATCTGTCTGATCGGTCTTGTATTGCTTTTTGGACTTCCAGTTCTTGCAAAAAAGAAAGGAGCTTGCGCACAGTCGGAGGAATAGCGCCGGATTTTGCATAGGCGAAGCCGATTTTGCGGGCGGGAATGGAAACCGGCATTTTCAGCTGAACAAGCCTTCCCTCTGCGAGCTCGTCGCGGACGAAATTTTTGATGACGCAGGCGATTCCTAAGTCGATTTTTGCAAATTCGATCAGAAGATCCATGGAGGTTACGTCGATAATCCGGGAGGCACTTAAGTTTTCCTGGGAAAGATAGCGGTCGATGTACCGGCGGGTAATATTTTCTTTATTCAATAACAGGAGCGTAGACGCTGCAAACGCCGTCCGGGAGGAAAGATGGTCGTTTGGGCGGATGCGCTCTTTTAAATTGTCGAGATAGGTGTGCGTGGTGACAAAAATATCCTGAATGTCGGTGAGGGGTTCAAAAACAAACGCAGACATGTCATCCTCTGCGCCGATCAGCCCGATGTCGAGCGTGCCTTGTTCGAGTGCCTGCATCGTTTCGAGGGAGGACTGGCAGGCGATGGAAAGCTGGATATGCGGGTTTTGGCGGATAAAGGGCTGTAAGATCGGGAGCAGGACATATTTGCACAGTGTCGCAGAAACGCCGATGGAAAGATGTCCCATGCCGAGCTTTTGGAAGCGCTGCAGCTGTTCTTCGCCCTGGGTGATCGCCTGGAAAGCGTTTTCTACCTGGACAAACAGGATTTCACCCGGTTCCGTCAAGGAAACACCGCGGGAGGAGCGGTAAAAAAGCGTCGTGCCAAGACTCTGTTCAAGCTTGGAGATCGCCTTGGAAATGGCGGGCTGGCTGATGTAGAGCTCGCGCGCTGCGCCGGAAATGTTGCGGCATTTGGCGACGGTATAAAAAATGTGGTAAAGATTAAAATTCTGTTCCATAAGTTTCCCTTTCCGGCAGACCGGCAGTAATTTTTACCATGTGCGGTCTGTTTCTGTCTGTTACTGGTATAACTGAATTTATATATAACACAATCATACCATAACTGATGATTATAGTAAATATAAGAGAAAGGTATTTTTCTTTCTGAATGTACTGTGATACACTTAAATACAGAAAAAAGACGTCCGGGGCGACGGACATCTGCAAATCCGGCTGTTTTTCAGCCAAAAAGGAGATCGGATCATATGGGAATGACAATGACACAGAAGATTCTGGCCGCGCATGCCGGACTCGACCATGTGGAAGCAGGACAGCTGATTGAAGCGCAGCTGGATCTGGTTCTGGGCAACGACATTACAAGCCCGGTTGCCATCAAAGAGATGGAAAAAATGAAGGTGGACGGTGTGTTCGATAAGGACAAGATCGCGCTGGTACCGGATCATTTTGTACCGAACAAGGATATCAAATCGGCAGAACACTGCAAATGTGTTCGCGAATTCGCACGCCGCAATGAGATCACGAACTATTTCGAGGTCGGCGAGATGGGAATTGAGCATGCCCTGTTGCCGGAAAAAGGACTTACCGTAGCAGGTGATGTCGTAATCGGCGCAGACTCCCATACCTGTACCTACGGTGCGCTTGGCGCATTTTCCACCGGCGTCGGCAGCACAGATATGGCGGCTGGAATGGCGACCGGCAAGGCATGGTTTAAAGTTCCGTCTGCAATCCGGTTTAACCTGATCGGCAAACCGGGCAAGTGGGTCAGCGGCAAGGATGTGATTTTACATATCATCGGCAAGATCGGCGTGGACGGCGCATTGTATAAATCCATGGAATTTACCGGTGAGGGTGTTGCCAATTTAAGCATGGACGACCGGTTTACAATTGCCAACATGGCGATTGAGGCAGGCGGCAAGAACGGCATTTTCCCGGTAGACGACAAGGCGATCGCATACATGAAGGAGCATTCCACAAAGCCATACCACATTTACGAAGCGGATGCGGATGCTGTTTATGATGAGGAATACACGATTGACCTTTCTGCACTGCGTCCGACGATCGCGTTCCCGCATCTTCCGGAAAACACAAAGACCATCGATGAAATCCAGGAATCTGTTGCCATCGACCAGGTTGTGATCGGTTCCTGTACAAACGGCAGACTGGATGATCTTCGGATCGCTGCAGAGGTGCTGGAGGGCAGACATGTGGCAAAGGGGATCCGTTGTATCGTAATCCCTGCGACTCAGAAGATTTACATGGAAGCGATGGAAGAAGGGCTGTTAAAGACCTTTATTGAGGCGGGAGCAGTGGTCAGCACACCGACCTGCGGCCCCTGCCTTGGCGGTTATATGGGCGTTCTGGCAGAGGGCGAGCGCTGTGTATCGACGACGAACCGGAACTTTGTCGGACGTATGGGGCACGTCAAATCAGAGGTTTATCTGGCGAGCCCTGCAGTTGCGGCAGCCAGCGCAGTGGCGGGACAGATCGCATGTCCTGAGCAGCTCGATTGAGGAGGGACAAAACAGCATGAAAAAGGCGAACGGAACAGTTTTCAAATATGGAGATAACGTGGATACGGATGTCATTATCCCCGCACGTTACTTAAATTCCTCCGATCCGGCAGAGCTTGCACAGCACTGCATGGAGGATATTGACAAGGATTTCATCAAAAACGTAAAGCCCGGCGATATCATTGTTGCGGATAAAAACTTCGGCTGCGGTTCTTCCAGAGAGCACGCGCCGATTGCTATCAAGGCGGCTGGCGTCAGCTGTGTTATTGCACAGACCTTTGCCCGGATTTTTTACCGTAATTCGATCAATATCGGACTGCCGATCATCGAATGCCCGGAGGCGGCAGAAGCAATTCAGGCGGGTGATGAGGTCGAAATCGATTTCGATACCGGTATCATCACCGACAAGACGCAGAACAGGCAGTTCAAAGGACAGGCGTTTCCGCCCTTCATGCAGAAGATTATCGCTGCAGGCGGACTGATCAATTACATTAACGAGGATTAAAATAATAGAATGCATGCTCCGCCGCAGGTTTGAAACGCCTGCGGCGGCTTTTTGCAGTTGCGATTTTGGGTCCGTCCGGCTCCGGCAAAACGATGCTGATGAACATCATTGGCTGTATGGACCGGTCAGAAGCAGCGTGTGTCGATTATGGATGGACAGCTGTCGCAAAAACAAGCTGAATTGCCAGAAAACCAACATTTGCAAGGGTGAACAGAAGAAAGTACTGCCCTTTCTGTTCGGAAAGCTTCCGGGCGATCTGCCGATAAGAAATCAGGCTTGCCATCGATGCGATCAGGGTTCCGAGCCCACCTAAATTAGTGCCGACGATCAGCGCTGGAACGTTATTGGAAAAGCCGGACAGCAAAAGCGCCGCCGGAACGTTGCTCATGACCTGGGAGGCGAGGACGCTGATGAGGATTTCCCGACCGGAGAGCGCTGCAGAAAGCCAGGAGGCAAAGGCGGGAATTCTGCCGAGATTTCCGATGAAAATAAAAAATGCGAGAAACGTGGCGAGCAGGGAATAATCGACCTGTGCCAGCACTTTTTTATCTGCGATCAATGCGCCCAAAAGGACGAGGACAAAGACTGCCGGGTAGGGAAGCACATGCAAAACGGCAAGGAGGCAGAAGAAAAACAAAACGATGTAAAGCCGGATCAGCGCCGGCTTTTTTTGTGCAGCGTTTGTGGTCGGATTCTGGATTGAGGAAGAGACTGTTTGCTGCCGATGCGGATGTCCCAGATAGAAAATGCAGACAGAAAGCAGGATGGCAGACAGCAGCGTATAAGGGAGCATGAGCTGCAAAAAAGCGGAAAAGGACAGTTGGCTTTTGCCATACAGATATAAATTCTGAGGGTTCCCGATGGGAGTCAGCATGCTGCCGAGGTTGGCGGCAATCGTCTGCAGGCAAACAACGGGCGTCAGGAGTTTTTTACCGGATGCTTCCGGCAGCTGTCCCAGTACAGCAAAGGAGAACGGAACGAAGGTCAGGAGCGCAACGTCGTTCGTGATCAGCATACTGCAAAAAAAGCATAAACCGACCAGGACGAATACCAGGGAGGTGATGCTGTTTGTGCGGGACAGCAGGGAATATGCGAACCGTGTAAAAACGCCCTGACGCTGCAGTCCGGACATGACAGTCATTAGAGAAAACAGGATGGTAAGCGTGCGAAAATCGATATAACCGAAATAGGATGCGTCCGGCAAAACGAAGCAGGCAGAGAGCAGGGCGAGCAAAACGGCAATCGACAGGACAGCCTCCTGGCGGATTTTGTAAAACAGTTTCTGAAAGATGGAATATAGCATGGGAAAGCCTCTTTTTCTTTTTATTATGGGATATTTCTTGTAAATACTATAATTTTTACAAACAGGAAAGTCAAGGAACAATGAAAAAGGGATGACTTTTTGGAAAGATTATTGTAATATGGAGAAAGGTCAAAACAACGAATGTAAAGGAGTATTGACTGTATGAGATTTCGGGAAGAGGTTTTAGCAAAGATTTTTACCTATATTACTGTCGCCGTGCTGCTGGGAATCGTTGCATTCGAGGCATGGGGGCTTTCGCGAGAGCGAAGCCGCAGAAAGGATGCAGAGGACAATGCAGCAGTACTTCAGGAAGAAGTAGAGAACATGCGGGATATCAACACCACCCTGAAAAAAGAAAACGGAGAGCTTTCTGCATTTCGCAACAAATGGAATGTATACGTTTCTTCTTTGACCAGCAGTGAGGTTTTAGAACTTCAGCACGATTTGTTTATGCGGACAGATCTGATTCCGCAGGAGGCGAAGGAAGAAATCGCGGAACGGGAAGCCGGGCTTCTTGCGGAAGAAACAGACGGAAAAAGTACGTCTGAGCAGAGCTCTTCCAAAAATAAAACGTCGAAAACGGATTCCAAAAGCAAAACGACAGACAACGCCAGAACTGCAAAAATCGTCGTCGGGGAATATTCGTTTGATAATCCGAATGGGGAAAATATTTTTCTGCCGGTCAGCGCCAACACGGGCGACGGGGAGAATTGTCTGATCTACACGGCTGCCTATGAAGAGGAGGGAAGCCATGTGATCGAATTATTATATGAAATTACGCTGGATGAATCGGGTACGATCGCGCGCAGGGATACGACCGGGGAAGTGGAATGGTACTGTGTCGCCTATCAGGCGGGCGGAGGCTGGAAAGCGACAGCAACAAAGGAGGACGCAGGGAATGATGACAATTGACCAGATTTTAACAAAGCTGGATCATTATTATAAGGAGGATCAGCTGACAGAGGTAGAGCCGTTTCTCTTATCCTGTCTGGAGGATGCCAAAAAAGAGCAGGAGTATGGCATTTATATTTCCGTCGGCAACGAGCTTCTGGGCTTTTACAGAAGCATCGGACAGTTTGAGGCTGCATTTGCGGTCGGGGAGGACGTTCTTCTTTTGATGGAGGAGCTGCAGCTGGATCATACCGTCCATTTTGCAACGACCCTGTTCAATGTGGCGACTGCGTACCGCACAGCAGGAAAATACGAGGAAGCACTTGCAAATTATCGGCGTGCCCTTGAAATTTATCAAAAAGAGCTTCCCAAAGACGACTATCGTCTGGCAGAACTATATAGCAGCATCAGTATTTTATTGGAAAAGCTCAACGAAAATGAAAATGCGGTGCTGTTTTTGGAAAAAGCGATTCAGATTATGGAAAAACAGCCTGGAACAAGGGTTGAAGTGGCGACTTCCCGGACGAGTCTTGCACTGATCGAGCTGAAAATGGACAAGCTGGAAGCGGCGGAAAAGCATCTCGAGCTTGCGATTTCCGCGTTTAAAGAGGATGGCGGCAAGACGGATACACACTACAGCGCAGCGCTTGCCGGACTCGGCGAGGTCTGCTACCGTCAGGGCAGTCTGGAACGCTCCCTGGAAAATTATGAGCACGCGCTGTTTGAGGTGGAAAAGCATTTTGGCAGAAAAGAAGGCTACGGTCTGCTCTGCGGCAACTGCGCGGCGATCTGCAGAGAGCTTGGACAGAGCGCAAAAGCTGAAGAGTATGAGGTGCAGCGCAAAAAATACTGCCCGGAAGCCTGACAGGACGGGGAAATAAAACTTGAAACATATGTTCGAAAATGATACAATAAGCAGCGGCGAACACAGGAGGGATTTCCTTTTGATCGCCGCTGTTATACTGGCAGCGGCAGCAGCTGTCTTTTTCTTTCAGGTCAAAAACAGGACTTCCGGTACGGTTTATGCGATCGTGGAGCAGGACAGTAAAGAGCTGATGCGTCTGCCGCTGTCGGAACCCGGGGAATATCGGATTTCCGATGGAGACAGCTATAACGTGATCGAAATTACAGAGGGTGGCGTCCGGATGAAGGAAGCGGACTGCCCGGATCAGATCTGCGTCAGCCGCGGACTGATTCAGAAAAGCGGACAGAGTATCGTCTGCCTGCCGCACCGGCTTGTCATCCGTCTGGAACAGCTGGGAGATCAGGAACTGGATGCGGTAGTGGAGTGAAACAATAGAATGCACGCTCTGAGAGCATTCTATTGTCATGAATAAAATGACTGAACCGGTCAACGAAATAGACCGAATGAGTCAATCGCATATCCGGTGACATAGACAGATTGGATCCGCCAGAAAGGAGAAAAGCTTCATGAACAGCAACAGCACACGCAATCCTTCCGGAAAAGCAGCCTTTCTCGGTGTCATGACCGCGGCGGCACTGATGCTTTCCTATATAGAATCGCTGTTTATCCTTGTCCCGGGCATCCCGGGGATTAAACTGGGATTTGCGAATCTGGCAGTGGTATTGTGTCTGTACCGCTATGGCTGGAAGGAAGCCCTTTTTCTGAATGCGGTTCGGATTGCACTGGCAGCATTTTTGTTCGGGAGCATGTTTACGATGTTATACAGCCTGGCGGGGGCGGCATGTGCGTTTGCTGCGATGGTGCTTGCAAAGCGCCTGAAGCTGTTTTCTGTCGTCGGCGTGAGCGTTCTTGGCGGCGTGTGCCATAATCTGGGGCAGCTGGCGGTGGCGGTCGCAGTGCTCGGAGGCAGCTGGGCAGGCTGGTATCTGCCGTGGCTTATGCTGGCAGGCTGCGTGACCGGGATTTTTATTGGCGTGTGCGCAGGGGCGGTCAACCGGGCGCTGCCGCCGCAGAGATAGGATACGGCAGAGGGAGAACACATGATTGCATATTTAAACGGCATACTCGCCGAAATCGAAGAAGAAAATATTGTAATAGAAGTAAACGGTATTGGCTATAATGTCCGAATTCCGGCGGGAATGGCGGGACGACTTCCCCAGATCGGAGAAGTGGTTAAACTCTATACCTATACAAGCGTCCGGGAGGATGCGATCGGGTTGTATGGATTTTTGAGCCGGGACGACTTAAATATGTACCGGCAGCTGATTACGGTCAGCGGAATCGGGCCAAAGGGCGGTCTTTCGGTGCTCTCTGCGATGAGCGCGGACGAGCTTCGAATGGCAGTGATTTCCCAGGATGCAAAGGCGATTGCAAAAGCGCCCGGCGTTGGGACAAAAACCGCGCAGCGGATTATTTTGGAGTTAAAGGACAAGATTTCGTTAGAGGATACCGCAATGATGCGGGAGGTCAATCAGGTTCCGCAGGACAGTATGCTGACGGGCAAAAGCCAGGCACAGACAGAAGCGGTAGAGGCACTGACGGCGCTTGGATATTCCCCGTCAGAAGCGTTGCGCGCGGTAAAGGCGGTGCTGCAGGAAACTCCGGATCTGGATGTGGAAGCCCTGTTAAAGGCGGCCCTGAAAAAAATGTTCTAAAAAGAAACCGACAAGCAGGATGTTTTACCTGCGGCAGGCACAAAAGTGCCATGCTTTTTTTACCTGCTGCAGCGTGATTAACGGTAGAATGGAGGCAACATGCCAAGAGTCATCGAGACGAATCTGACGGAGGAAGATAAAAAGATCGAGAAAACATTGCGTCCGCAGTGTCTGGACGATTATATCGGTCAGGAAAAAGCAAAGTCGACCTTAAAAATTTATATCGAAGCGGCAAAGCAACGCCATGATTCGCTGGATCACGTTCTGTTTTACGGACCTCCCGGTCTTGGAAAGACGACGCTTGCGGGGATTATCGCCAACGAAATGGGCGTCAACATGAAGGTAACCAGCGGTCCGGCGATCGAAAAGCCCGGAGAAATGGCTGCAATTCTGAACAATCTGCAGGAGGGTGATCTTCTGTTTGTCGATGAAATTCATCGCTTAAACCGTCAGGTGGAGGAAGTGCTTTACCCTGCAATGGAGGATTTTGCAATCGATATCATGATCGGAAAGGGAAGCACAGCGCGTTCTGTGCGTCTGGACCTGCCGCATTTTACGCTGGTGGGCGCGACGACGAGGGCGGGACTTTTAACAGCGCCGCTGCGGGATCGCTTCGGGATGATCCACCATATGGAATTTTATACGGAGGATGAGCTGAAGCTGATTATCAAGCAGTCGGCAAAGGTTCTGAACGTAAAAATCGAGGATGCGGGGGCGACGGAGCTTGCGCGCAGAAGCCGCGGGACGCCGCGTCTGGCAAACCGGATTTTGAAGCGGGTGCGCGATTTTGCGCAGGTCAAATATAACGGCGTGATTACGGAAACGGTGGCGCACACCGCCCTCGACCTGATGGATGTGGATACGCTCGGTCTGGATCGGGTGGATCGAAACATTCTTGTGACGATCATCGAAAAGTTTGGCGGCGGTCCGGTCGGACTGGACACGCTGGCAGCGTCGATCGGAGAGGATGCCGGTACGATCGAGGATGTTTATGAACCGTATCTTTTGATGAAAGGGCTGATTGACCGCACGCCGCGCGGACGAGTTGCGACGCAGATTGCTTATACACATCTGGGACTTTAACGCTTGCAATTGGTGCTTTTTGCCCTTATAATGAAAAAGAATCGAACAGCGTTTTTTGAGTTCTGGCAACAGAGTGCGTACAAAATGTAGATGCTGTTGCTGACAGCGCTGTTCAGAAAGCGCGGATACGCGATACGAAAGGGTAGACAGTCATGGCGGTCAAGACAGATACAGAAGTGATCATCGGAGGCAGGGTGCTGACGCTCAGCGGCTACGAAAGCGAAGAATACCTGCAGAAGGTGGCTTCTTATATCAATAATAAACTGGCAGAATACAACCGGGTGGAAAGCTTTCGCCGTCAGCCGGCGGATATCCAGAACATTTTAGTGGAATTGAACATTGCGGACGATTATTTTAAGGCGAAAAAGCAGATCGAGGAGATGGAGGAAGAAGCAGCCTCCAAGGAAAAAGAGCTGTATGACTTAAAGCACGAGCTGATTGCTTCCCAGATCAAGCTGGATAATACGGAAAAGAGCCTGCGGACGCTGCAGCAGGATCAGCAGGAAAGTTCCAGACAGATCGTGCGCCTGGAAACCGAGATCCGCGGAATGAAGGATAAAAAGTAACAGAACGCATGTTCTGCAATTGTTCTATTGTCCTGAATTAAAGGAAACAGACGGTCAGGCTGTCAGCGATGACAGCCTGTTTCTTTATCGTATAGGAAACTTCGTTTCCATACGATAAAAACGCTCCGCGAGGATCGCACTGCGGCGGAATGGAAGAATGTCGCTTGCGCGACCCGCCGCAGGCGGAGAATGTGCCTCGGCACATTCTGAATCATATTTTCTTTATCAATGGAGGAAGAGGATGGAAGAATACAGAGGCGAGCTTTTGGCTCCTGCCGGAACTATGGACTGCTTAAAGGCAGCGATTGCAGCGGGTGCGGACGCCGTTTATCTGGGTGGACAGCGGTTCGGTGCGCGGGCGTTTGCCGGAAACTTTTCCAGGGAAGAGCTGTTAGAGGGACTTTCCCTCGCCCATCTGTGGAATCGGAAAATCTATTTAACTGTCAATACGCTGACAAAGCAGGACGAGCTTTCAGGACTTTGCGACTGGATCGCACCGTTTTATGAGGCGGGGCTGGACGGCGTCATCGTTCAGGATATGGGTGTTTTGGAGAAGCTGCGTAAAAATTTTCCCGGCATGGAGCTGCATGCCAGCACGCAGATGACGGTGACGGAGAGCAGAAGTGCCCTGTTTTTAAAATCGTTGGGTGTCTGTCGGATTGTCCCGGCGAGGGAATTGAGCCTGGAAGAAATTCGCCTGTTAAAAGAGCAGACCGGTCTGGCAATGGAAGTATTTATCCATGGAGCCTTGTGCTATTGCTATTCCGGACAGTGCCTGTTTTCAAGCTTTCTGGGCGGAAGAAGCGGAAACCGGGGACGCTGTGCGCAGCCATGCAGACAGCCTTATACGGTGCTTGGACAGGAAGCAGGAGGGGGCAGGATGGGCGGAAAAAGTCAGCAAAAACCTCCGGCGTATCCGCTGAGCTTAAAAGATCTCTGTGTGCTGCCGTTTTTGCCGGAGTTGATGGATGCAAAAATCGATTCCTTTAAAATAGAAGGGCGGATGAAGAGCCCGGAATATGTTGCCGGCGTTACTGCAATCTACCGCAAATATATGGATTTGTATCTGACGGATCGGGAGCATTGGCAAATCGATCCGGAGGATCAGGAGCTTTTGGCAAAGCTCTACGTTCGTTCGGAAACCGGCGGCGGATATTATCACAGGCATAACGGCAGAGAAATGCTGACGTTGGAAAAACCCGGATATCTGGCATGTCCACAGGAAATTTTGGAACGGGTGCATGGGATGATGGAGGATGGCAAGCTGCAAAAGCCAGTCAGCTTCCATGCGGCAATCCGTCCGGGCGAGCCGATCCATTTAGCAGCGTCCTGCGAAGGCATTTCGGTTCAAAAAGAAGGCACAGTCGCACAGCCGGCACAGAAGCGCCCACTGGCAAAGGATGATGTCGTCAAGCAGCTCAAAAAGACCGGCGGCTCATTCTACGGGGCAGATGATATTTCCGTAGAGCTGGACGGAGACAGCTTTGTTCCGGTTTCTGCGCTCAATGAGCTTCGTCGGGAAACGTTGGATGCGTTGACGGAGAAACTGCAGGATCGACAAAAAAGAACATATGTTCCGGAACACGGCCGGGAAGCAGAAACAGCGCAGTCCGAGACCGGCGAATCGACTGCGACTGCAGCAGCTATGCCGCCCCTTCATTATGCGGATACCCAGCGTCCGCAGCCAACCCAATGCTATGTCTCTGTCCTGCAGGCAGAGCAGGCATTTGCCGCGCTGCGCACGACGGGCACAGATCGGTTGTACCTTCCTTCGGATTTGATGGACGATCCGAAAACCGGACAGCTGATGGAACTCGTAAGGAACGTGAAAGCAGATCGTCCCGGATTTGAACTGTTTGTGACGCTTCCGACGATCCTACGCTCGTACAGCGAACCGTATTTAAAACGTCTGTCGGGACAGGTGAAGGCCTATGACGGGCTGGTGGATGGATTTTTGGCGGGCAGCCTTGGTGGAATGTGCTGGGTGACAGAAAAATATCCGGAGAAAAAGCTCTCCCTGCAGCACAGCGTTTATACGTTTAACCGGGAAACCAGGCAACTGTATCAGGACTGTTTTGCACCGGACAGCTACACAGCGCCGTTAGAATTAAACCGCAGGGAGCTGGAAGCGCTTCCTCCCCAAAATCAGGAAATGGTGGTTTACGGAAGGGTGCCGATGATGGTCAGTGCCGGATGCGTCAAAAGAAGTCTGGGGGCCTGTCAGATTTCCCATACGCAAAAGCAGCTGTCGCAGGGAATCCCTGCAGCAGCGTTTTCCTGTCGGTTAAAGGATCGCTACAATGTAGAATTTCCCGTATGGGTTAACTGCAGGCACTGCATGAACACGATTTACAATTCTGTGCCGCTTTCCCTGCATCAGTACCTTGCAGACCAGAAAAGGCGCGGTATCCGTGCAATCCGTCTGGATTTTACGGACGAGACGGCGGAAAAAACGCGGGAAGTGCTCGAATTTTTCAGCGAAGGAAAAGGAACAGCACCGGCGCAGTATACGACCGGACATTATAAAAAAGGAGTACAGTAAGCGTGGCATATACGATTGTGATAGCATCCAGATATCTGATCCCGCTGTTTTTGTATCTGTTTCTTAGCTGTAGCATTTATGCGCTGTTTGTCGGGGACGTTCGCAAACAGTCTGGCGCTGCAGCGCTGCAGATGGTCTTTTTATTTCTGATGCAGTTTACGGCGTGGCTGACCATCGTGATCCGGACACAGCAAAGTAAATATCTGCTGTTTTATGCTTTTTTACAGATTCTGACGCTGGCGCTGCCGGTGCTGGCGTGGTTTATCTATCCGGGAATCAGCCGGATTGTTATGAATCATATGTGTATGCTTTTCAGTGTGGGGCTGATCGTGCTGACACGGCTCGATCTGACAAAGGCGATCAAACAGCTGATTATCGCGGGCGCATCCTTTGTCGTATTTCTGATTGTGCCGTGGATCTTGCGCAAATGCAGGTTTCTGGAAAAACTTGGCTGGATTTATGCCGGAATCGGAATTGCAGCCCTTGGAATCGTGCTGATTTTAGGACAGGTGACGCACGGCTCGAAGCTGTCCTGGTCGATAGGCGGAATTACCTTCCAGCCGTCGGAGTTTGTCAAACTGACGTTCGTATTTTTTCTGGCAGCGGTTCTTTCCGAAAAGACAGGAATCCGGCAGGTGGTCGCAGCTGGAATCGGAGCAACAGCGCATGTGCTGATTCTCGTACTGTCGAAGGATCTGGGCAGCGCGTTGATTCTTTTTATGGTGTATGTGTTTCTGATGACGATTTCTGCACATCAGCCACTGTATCTGGCTGGCGGGCTTGTCGCCGGGGCAGGCGCATCGTTGCTTGCGTACCGGATGTTTTCCCATGTACAGGTGCGCGTGCAGGCGTGGAGAGATCCATGGAGTGTGATTGATAAGCAGGGATATCAGATCGCACAGGCGCTGTTTGCGATGAGCCGCGGCGGACTGTTCGGACTGGGAATCGGAAAAGGCACGCCGCAGGATATTCCATATGTGGAGACGGATTTCATTTTTTCCGCAGTGATTGAAGAGCTGGGGCTGCTCTTTGGAATTGGAATTTTGCTGACAGCGGCAGTGCTGTTTGTCCTGATGATTCGTCTGGCGGGTGGTCTTGCAGACGGATTTTACAGAAATCTTGTAGTAGGATTTGCAATTTTATACCTGTTTCAGACGTTTCTGACTGTCGGCGGCGGAAGCAAATTTATCCCGCTGACCGGTGTGACGCTTCCTCTTGTCAGCTACGGTGGAAGCAGCGTGATGACGACGATCCTGATGTTTGGCGTCATAGAAGGCGTTTTTGTCTTGCGGTATGATGAGGAGCTTCGAATTGAAAAGCAAAGAAGAAAGAAAAAAAGACAAACAGAAGAAACGGAATAAATGGCAGATGAACCGTGAACTCTATCTGTGCAGCCTGCTGATGCTTGCAGTGTTTGCCGGGATGATCTGGTATCTGGCAGATTATGTGTCCTCCAATCAGGAAGCGCTGTTTAACAACAGCTACAATTCCCAGCAGCGCGTCCTCGCCCAGGAAAATACCCGCGGAACGATTTACGCTGGGACGGGAGAGGTGTTGGCACAGACTGTGATCGCAGAGGATGGAACATCAGTTCGGGAGTATCCCTATAAAAATATTTTTGCCCATGTGGTGGGTTACACGGATAAAGGAAAGACGGGGATCGAGGAGCTGGAAAATTATCAGCTGATTCATTCGGATATTTCTGACCGGGAAAAGCTGGATCATGAGCTGGCAGGAGAAAAAAATCCGGGAAACGATGTCTATACAACGCTGGACACCTCCCTGCAGCAGGCGGCGAGCGACGCGCTGGGGTTATACCGCGGTGCGATTGTTGTGACGGAGGTAAAAACGGGAAGAGTGCTCGCAATGGTCAGCAAGCCCGATTATGATCCGAACAAAATCGCAGAAAACTGGGAGACGCTCAGCACCGACAAGGACAAAGCAGCACTCGTAAACCGTGGGACGCAGGGACTGTATCCGCCTGGTTCGACCTTTAAAATCGTGACGGCGCTTGCCTATATCCGCCAAAATCCGGACAGCTGGCAAAATTATCATTATCAGTGTAACGGTGCATATATCAATGGAGACAATAAAATCAACTGCTATCACGGGAGCGTGCATGGCGATGTCAATCTGATGACCTCTTTTGCAAAATCATGCAATGCCTCTTTTGCCAACATTGGTATGTCGATGGATCGGGAAAAATTTGGCGAAACGATCGACGGCCTGCTGTTTAATCAGGAGTTTTCGTTCCCGCTTCCTTATAACCAGACGAAGGTAACGTTAGATCAGGACAGCACGGACGAGGACGTGATTCAGACGTCGATCGGTCAGGGGAAGACGCAGATCACGCCGGTACAGTTAAACCTGATTACGGCGGCGATCGCAAACGGCGGCAAACTGATGCAGCCGATCGTCGTGGATCGGGTGCTGAATGCAGACGGGAAGATACTGGAGAAAAATGAGCCGTCCGTTTATCGGGAGCTGATGTCGGAAAAAGAGTCGGAAGTGATGATTTCCCTGATGGAGGATGTTGTGCAGGAGGGAACCGGCAGAAAGCTAAAGGACCGTTCCTATACGGCTGCCGGGAAGACCGGAAGCGCTGAATTTTCCAGCGATAAGTCCGAATCCCATGCATGGTTTACAGGCTTTGCTCCGGCAGAGAATCCTGAGATTGCGGTGACAGTAATCGTGGAAAGCGCGGGTTCCGGAAGCGATTATGCAGTGCCCCTTGCCAGACAGGTGTTCGATGCATATTTTTCAGACTGACCGGACAATTTTGAATTTTCGGTAAATTCTTTTTGGAGAATAGGACTTGCCCTGTATCCGGATTTAAGGTATACTGAATTCCAGAGTCAGATATCGCCGGACAGGAGGAATTGCAGTGATAGAAGCAACGAGCTGCGGCGGTGTAGTAATTTTTAGGGGGAAGATCCTTCTGCTTTATAAAAATTATAAAAATAAATATGAAGGATGGGTACTCCCTAAAGGAACCGTGGAGGAGGGCGAGGAGTTTCAGCAGACCGCGCTCCGTGAGGTTCTGGAGGAAAGCGGTTCCAGAGCTTCCATTATCAAGTATGTGGGCAAAAGCGAATATACCTTCAACGTACCGGAGGATGTCGTGGAGAAAGAAGTTCACTGGTATTTGATGATGGCAGACAGTTATTACAGTAAGCCGCAAAGAGAAGAGTATTTTGTGGACTCCGGATTTTACAAGTATCATGAGGCCTATCATCTTTTGAAATTTGCCAATGAAAAGCAGATTCTCGAAAAAGCCTATCATGAATATCTGGAATTAAAAAAGAGCAATCTCTGGGGCAGCCACAAATACTATTAAGCGGACAGAAATCATCTGTTTAGGCCGGTCAATCTGACCGGCTATTTTCAAAAAATATGCTTATGAGTGCAATTTGGGGGCATTCTAGGAACAGGAGAGTGTTGCCAGTTCATGAAATTTTACCGCAGGCTGTATGTGGGGCCGTCAATCCGCAATGTAAATAAAATAAAATGGAAGCTTCTGACCGGGAGAGGACAGCTTGGCATCTATCTGATCAGCCTGTCTTGCACTTCAGATCAGCTGGACATTTTCCACTGCGCGCTGTTAAAACAAAAATATTTTGACAAAAAGGCACTGCAGGTTGTCGGCATTGCAGAGGGGCGGGAGGAAGCGATTTTTCTTGTGCAGCAGATGCTGCAGGATACGATGGACGCCGGAATGGAAGCGGATATCAAGGGATATCTGCAAAAGACCTTTACCTCCGGGAAAGGAGGCGGCGGATGACAGTACTTCTGACAATATTAAAAGTAATTGGATGGATTTTGCTTGGAATCCTCGGACTGATCTTGCTGACAGTTCTGACCGTTTTGCTCGTCCCGATCCGATATCGGGCGGACGGCGTCTGGAAGGAGGAAAAATACATCCGGGGTCGCGTGACGTGGCTGTTACATCTGCTGTCTATCTGTGTCACATATGAAAAAGAACTGCTTTTGGAAGTCCGCGTGGCGGGATTTTTAATTTATCCGAAAAAAGAACGATCTGGGAAAAAGAAAAAAGCGGCATCCGGGGCGGATGCAGAGGAAGGTGTAGGCGACGCCGACGCGGATACGAATGTGCTGGATGCGGACGGAGCGAAAATGCCGTCTGCGGACGCAAAAACGCTGGGCGAGAGCGCGCCTGCTGCCGGTACGGCTGACGAACCGCAGACACAAACTGTCGCGGAAGCATCTGAACCGCAGTCAGCAGACCCGCGTGGCTCGGCTACGACTAGGATGCCTGATGTCGAATCACAGTCAACTGACCCGAACGAAACGTCTGCTTCGGAGGCTGACGCGCAAGCCACCGATTCGGACGCTGCATCTGACCATCCTGCCGGCAGCTTTTTTGAAAAGCTTTCCGGTAAGCTTTCACAGGTCACAGACCGACTGCACGGAATGCAGCAAAAGACCGACCAGCTCAAACAACAGACTGCCTATTATAAAAGAATCTGGGATCAGCCGCAGACACGGCAGGCGATCCGGGTTGGATTTTACGAGCTGGGAGAAATTATCAGACATGTACTGCCGCGAAAGCTGGAGGTTTTTGGAATCGTCGGGACAGGCGATCCGGCTTCTACCGGACAGATCATGGCGATACAGGGAATGCTGTATCCCTGGCATAAAGGAAATATCCGGCTGGAACCGGATTTTGAAGAGAAATATATCGAAGGAGAACTTCACCTCAAAGGCAGAATCCGGCTTGGAACCCTCGGAATCTGCGGACTGAGGATTTTACTCAATAAAAATGTCAGACGACTGATCAGAATACTGCGCAAGAAGGAGGAAGCATAGCATGGCAGAAAATAAAGACAACAATATTACTTCTGTAATGGAAGCCTTGGTGAAAGGGGCAGAATCCGTTTTCACAACGAAAACCGTAGTTGGAGAAGCAACAAAGATCGATGATACGATCATTATCCCGCTTGTGGATGTATCGTTTGGAATCGGTGCGGGCGCAAGCTGCGGAGCGGGTAAGGACTCCCGCAAAAACGGCGGCATGGGCGGTATGAGCGGCAAGATGTCCCCCAGCGCGGTGCTTCTGATTAAAAACGGACAGACACGTCTGGTCAACATCAAGAATCAGGACAGCGTCAGCAAGGTAATCGACATGATTCCTGACCTGGTAGATCGCTTTACGACGCCTAAACAGGAAATGATGAGCGATGAGGAAGCGGTGGACGCAGCGTTCCCGGAAGAAGACGGAAACGAAGCATAAATTTAGAATGATGAAGATTGCGAGAGTGCAAAGCGCGTAGCAATCTGGTATCAAAGGATAGCGAAACATGTGACAGGGGCGGTCTGGCTGGATTTGTCCCTGTTTTGCTTTTTGAAGAAAGCTTGAGGGCAGGAAGGATGAAAAAAAGGATGAAACGATTCAAAAACAGGAGGACAACTTCGACTGCCGCGATACTGTGTATGGCAGCTTTGCTTTTTGCTGTTTTGCTGGCGGGATGCTCTGTACAGAAAGAAACGGAGGCTTCCGGTGACCAACAGCAGGAAACCTGGTCGGAAGAAATGGAAAATAGCACAGCTCTTTCAGAGGAGCCGGATGATACAGATACTATCGGAAATGCGGATAATCCGGAGGATACAGGCGATATCGGGAATCCGGAAAACCCGGAGGATACGTCTGCAGCCCTGACGCTTCCGATTTTGGATGAAATCAATTCTAAGGTTCAGATTGGGACATCGGGTTCGTCTCTGATAGCGGTGCAGGCAGCAGTAAAGCTGTTGGACTGGGGCGAACATACCGGTCTGGATCCGGAAGAAATCCGGGAGGCGGCTTCTGCATGGCTTTCGGAGCAAACGGACAGTGACAGGGAGGAAGCTCTGTTAAAGCTGGAAATGGTAGACGACGCTTATCAAAGGCTCTTAAAAGAAGATGCGCGGGAACTGCTGGATACTGCGGGATGCGCGGATACGGAGATTTTCTGGGGAAGCGAGCCTGTGGAGCCGGTTGAGGCAATTATGCAGGCAGCCGGACTGCGAAAGGACTAAGCCGTTGATGCTTGCGCAGATTTTTAATCAAAGAACGCCAGCCCGTGCATAGACTAAATAATATAAGATATTTTGCAGGGATTGATGCGTTTATGATCCGACTGGTTGCGTTTGCAATATTCTGGACAGCGATGGGAATGTTTTTGATGCTGTGCTTTCGGTATCGCTTTTTGGGCGTTGTGTTTGCACTGATCTTGCTGGCGGTCAGCTATCTGATTTTAAGCTGCGATCAGTGACCGATTTTGGCAAAAAACGTCAGTCGGGCGTTTAAATGTTGCTGCAGAATGCGAAGCACTGGGATATTAGAGGAAAGATGGATATTACATTATTTTACAGAGAAAAAGGGAACGGAGAACCGTTTGTTCTTTTACATGGAAATGGAGAAGACAGTTCTTATTTCAAACATCAGATTGAACATTTTTGCGATCGGTATCGGGTGATCGCGCCGGATACGAGAGGACATGGAAAATCTCCCCGGGGGACAAGTCCCTTTACGATCAGGCAGTTTTCGTGTGATTTATATGATTTTATGAAAAATCACCGGATTCCGAAAGCTGTGATTCTTGGCTTTTCGGATGGCGCGAATATCGCCATGCGGTTTGCAATGAAGCATCCGGATATGGTGACAGCGCTGATTTTAAACGGAGGAAATTTGGATGCGAAAGGCGTAAAGCGTTCGACGCAGCTTCCGATCGAAATCGGCTATAAAATTGCAAAGCATTTTGCCAAAAGATCGGCGGAGGCGAACAAAAATGCAGAGCTGCTGGGTCTGATGGTAAACGATCCGAATATTGAACCGGAAGAGCTTGCACAGATTACCGCACCGACCCTCGTAATCTGCGGGACAAAAGACATGATCCGGGAAGACCACACGAGAAAAATTGCGGAAAATATCCCGAATGCCCGTCTGGCGATCCTCGAGGGGGATCATTTTGTTGCAAATAAGCGCTCGGAGGAATTTAACCGGGAAGTGGACAGGTTTCTGGAAAGCCTTTAAAACCATAGGAGAATGAATGATTCGAAAAGCGGAAAAGAAAGATCTTTCAAGAATTGCAGAAATCCTCGTATTTGATAAGCGAATGAATTATCGATCGATTTTTAAAAACGACGACTATTCTTTTCATGTGCTTCAAGTACTGGATGTTGCAAAAGAGTATGCGCAGCCGGAAATCCTGGATCATATTTTTGTGTATGACGATGGAATTGTGAAAGGACTGATTCATCTGGAACAGACGGAAATCGCAGAGTTTTATGTGGATCATTTTTTTCAGAATCAAGGAATCGGCGCGGCGCTGATGGAGTACGCCAAGCAGGAGCATCGGGCAGACCATCTGTGGGTGCTTGAGAAAAATGAACGCGCGATCCGGTTTTATGAAGCCCACGGCTTTTCTCTTTCCGGGCAAAGGCGTCTGGAAGCGGGGACGACGGAATACGTCATAAAGATGCTCGCAATAGAATGACAATTTGAGGAGGAAAACAGGATGAACAAACGAAAAGGCGCACTTTTTCTGGCGCTGTGTCTGTTATTGGCAGGCTGCAGTCAGGGTGCAGGGGCAGAAACGAACGTAGAAACTGAAATAGCAGAAAGCATTGGGATGAAAAACGAAAGCGCCATGCCGGACACAGAGGATGCAGATGCAAAAGACTCTGTGTCAGAAACGGGCGAGACGCAAAATACGAAAACGACTGCTCAGGAGCCGGAAAACGAAGCAACTTCCGAAGCGGTTGTGGAAAACACGACAGAACCGAAATATCTAACCCTGGACATATCCACGATGGGCGAGATACTTGCGGACGGCGATGCGGTGGATCCGATCGGGTTGACCATTCTATCGGAAGAGGAAAACGGAGTCAGCTGGGCAAACGACTGGTATGACAGCGAAAATTTGTCACTTCCGATGATCGGCACGGACTGGAACAGCTTTTATGACGATCATTACCAGTACCAGTGGGTGGACGACGAGCTCTATATTTACGAAACCGGTACGGGAAATTGCATCTATGTACTGGATTATCCGACGGATCAGTGGTATATTAACGGCAACAATGCATATCTGGAGGATGGGATTTTTTACGGAGCCAGCGTGAGAAACGGATACGCGCAATCCAATACCTGTTTTCTGTTTGCCTATGATCTGGAAAACGATAAGCTGCTGTGGAGAAGCGCAGACCAGACCTATAATTCCATGAATTTTGTAGTCAAAGGGGATGTTATTCTGTGCGGCTATGGCTTTACGGCGGAACCGGATTATCTGTATCAGATCAATCGTAACACAGGAGAAGTGATCGATCGGCTGTCCTTAAAAAAGGCACCGGATCTGATCATAGAACAGGATGGGAAGCTTTATGTCCATACCTACAGTTACAATTATGTGATCGGGATGGATGTACCGAACGGATTTTGAGTGGGAGGTACGGATTGGGAAATTCTGACAATAGAAAACGGGGTGTGAATTCCAGGCAAAACGAGAAAAACAGGGAAGCTCTGATTGCTGTGCTTACGGTTTGCCTGATTGGCGTACTGGTAACGGTGGTCATTATCGCAGCTGTCGATCTTTACCGGAAACACACCTATACGGCTGAAATCGATCCATCTGAGTACAAAATTATTAAAATAGAAAAAAGTACGACAACGTCCTATTCTGCGGCAACGGAAACCGTGGATACGGATTCGATTTATGTTGTAACTGTCGAATATCAGGTGGATGGCGTCACCTATACGGACACGCTGGACATGCTGACGGGGACGGAGCTTGCCAAAACCCTGTATGGACGTTATCAGACGGATTCGAACCCGGAAGAGGCGCTGGGGAAGCTTTATTATTCACCGAAGAAGCCATCCCATATCGGCAGATATGGAGATGACAGCATTTTTGTAAAGTGATTTTTTTCACAGGGAAAGGGAGGCACTATGGGCTTTTGGATTTTTATGCTGGTGATGGATCTGCTGATTCCGGTTACGATGGTTTTTATTGGAAAAAGATTTCAGAAAAAGCCTCCGAAGGAGATTAACGGGATATATGGATACCGGACGGCGATGTCTATGAAAAATAAAGAGACCTGGGAATACGCGCATCACTGCTGTGGGAAGCTCTGGTGTGTCAGTGGGCTTGTAATGCTTTTGCCTACGGTAATTGCCCTGGTTTGTGTTTTCGGAAAGGGAAATGACTGCGTGGGGACAATTGGGGGAATCGTATGCATGGCACAATGTATCCCGATGGTTGGAGCAATTGCATTGACAGAGCGGGAGTTGAAAAAGAGATTCGACCGGAATGGAAGAGTGCGAAGAGATTGAAGAGAGGGGAGTGCAGAGAGATCATCCACCGGCCCCGGAAAAAACATTCCGGGGCCGGTGGATGATCAGCGGTCGGAAAAGGACAGCCCGCCGCAGAGCGGCAGCTGTAGCTCCTGCAAAAAAAGAGCTGAAAACGAAAACCAAAGGGCGGTTTTCCTTTCAGCTCCCTTTTTACAGGAACATCCCTGCTTCGCAGGTCTGTCCTTTTCCTCGTCGCCATGACAAAAAAGCCACTCTGAAAACCCAGAGCAGCTTTTCAATGTTTCTGATTCAATTAAGCTCTTTCAACCCTGCCGGACTTCAAGCAGCTTGTGCAAACGTGCATTCTCCGTGCACCACCGTTGACTTTACATTTAACGCTTCTGACGTTGGAATTCCAGATACGGTTGGATCTTCTATGGGAATGGCTTACGTTGTTACCGAAATGAGCGCCTTTGCCACAAATATCGCATTTTGCCATGATTGCACCTCCTCAAACTATATTCGTCGTTTGACTGACAACATCAGTATGATAACAGAATTAAATACATTTGGCAAGTAAAAAATCATCAAATTTTTAAAAAATTAAAATGGTTATTCCCTTTTTGCAGGAAAGCGGTTATAATAGCCTTAGATTTTCATGGAAAAAGGAGGTTATCACATGAAGGGTTCTTCTATGACGACCCATATGGGCAATATTACGATTGATAATGAAGTGATTGGTCAATATGCGGGAACAGTGGCGATGGAGTGTTTCGGCATCGTTGGCATGGGCGCTACAGTGAAGGGCGGTCTTGTCAAGCTGCTGAAGAGCGACAGCATTACCAAGGGCATTGCAGTTACATTGAATAATAATAAACTGACGCTGGACTTCCACGTTATCGTGGCATACGGGGTGAGCATTCTTGCGGTATCGGACAATCTGATCAGCAATGTAAAATATAAGGTAGAGGAATTTACCGGAATTGAGATAGAGAAAATCAACATCTTTGTAGAAGGTGTGCGAGTGATTGATTAAGGAGGACTTAACTGTGGCTGTAAATACGATCGACGCTAAGATGCTTGCAAAGATGTTCTTAGCAGGTGCTAAGAATCTGGAGAGTAAGAAAGAGTGGATCAATGAATTAAACGTGTTCCCTGTTCCAGATGGTGATACAGGTACGAACATGACACTGACCATTATGTCTGCGGCAAAAGACGTTGCAGCGATGAATGCAAACAATGATCTGGATATGAAATCCCTGGCAAAGGCGATTTCATCCGGTTCCTTAAGAGGCGCCAGAGGCAACTCAGGCGTCATTTTATCGCAGCTGTTCAGAGGCTTCACCAAAGCGATCCGCGATTATGATACGATCGATATTCCGCTGCTTGCAGAAGCTTGTGAGAAAGCGGTAGAGACTGCATACAAGGCAGTTATGAAGCCGAAGGAAGGAACGATCCTGACCGTTGCCAAGAGTGCTTCTTTAAAGGCTCGTGAGCTGGCAGATGCAGGGGAAACCGACCTGGAAAAATATATCGGCGATATCATTGAGCGCGCAGATTATGTGCTGAGCCAGACTCCGGAGATGCTGCCTGTTTTAAAACAGGCTGGCGTTGTGGATTCCGGCGGACAGGGTCTGATGCAGGTATTAAAGGGCGCTTATGAAGCGTTTTTAGGCAAAGAGATCGACTGGACGGTAACAGAGACCGCAGCTCCTGCAGGGGCTCCGTTTGCAGGCAGCCAGGAAACCGTTCTGGAAGAGAGCGATATCAAATTCGGCTATTGTACAGAGTTTATCATCATGCTTTCCAAGACCTTTAACATCAAGCAGGAGATGGACTTTAAGGCATATCTGGAATCCATCGGCGATTCGATCGTAGTTGTGGCAGATGACGATGTGGTTAAGGTACACGTGCATACCAATGACCCGGGTCTTGCGATCCAGAAGGCATTGAAGTATGGTGCACTTTCCAATATGAAGATCGACAACATGCGCCTGGAGCACCATGAAAAGGTTGTGAAGATGGCACAGAAGGAGCAGCAGGAGGCTGCAGCTGCAGCACCGGCTGAGAAAAAGGCAGCGGCATTTATCGCGGTTTCTGTAGGTGAAGGGATCAATGCGATCTTAAAAGACCTTGGCGTAGACTATATCATCGAGGGTGGTCAGACGATGAACCCGAGCACTGAGGATGTGCTGAATGCCATTGAAAAAGTAAACGCAGAAACCGTTTACGTTCTCCCTAATAATAAAAATATCATTCTGGCTGCAAACCAGGCAAAATATATGACGGAGGACAAGAAAATCGTTGTCATTCCTACCAAGACAATCGCACAGGGCATTACCGCAGTGATCAACTATGTACCGGATCTGAGTCCGGAAGAAAATGAAGCGGCGATGACAGAAGCGATCGAAACCGTTCGCACCGGTGAAGTAACCTATGCAGTCAGAGATACGGTGATCGACGATCATGAAATCCATCAGGGCGATTACATGGGGATCGGAGATGCAGGGATCCTTGCAGTCGGACAGGCGATCGAAACAGTTACGAAAGACATGATCGATAGCATGATGGATGAGGATATGGAGCTGATCAGCATCTATTATGGTCAGGAGACCAAAGAGGAAGACGCTGCAGCGCTCCGCGACAAGGTGGCGGAGAAATATCCGGCGTGTGATGTAGAGCTGCAGTATGGCGGACAGCCGATTTACTACTATATTGTTTCTGCAGAGTGAGGCATAATGGAAGCCAGTCATTTGATTACAGAGATAAAAGGCGTAGGGGTGAAGACCACTGCGCTTTTTTCGAAACTTCATATTGAAACGATAAAGGATCTGATTTCTTATTTTCCGAGAGGCTATGATCATTATGAGGAGGCGCTTCCGGTTGGAGAGCTGTGCACCGGCAAAGTACAGTCGGTAAGAGCCTGTATTGTTGGTACGCCGTCGATGGTGCGGGCAAAAGGAATGGTCATCACCCATGCGCAGGCAGGAGATGCCTCCGGACGAATGAAGCTGACCTGGTTTCGAATGCCGTATCTGAAGAAAGCGCTTCCAGGCGGCAGCTGGCACGTATTTCGCGGCATGGTACAGGCAGGCGCAGGCGGGATGCTTTTCATGGAACAGCCCCGGGTGTTTTCACAGGGCGATTATGAAACCCTTGCCGGGACATGGCAGCCCAAATATACGCTGACGAGCGGACTGACCAACCATATGATCTCCAAATGTGTGCGGCAGGCGCTGGAGGAGCTGGAGCTGCCGGATTATCTTCCGGAAGAAATACGGAGCAGATACCGTCTGATCGGATTCCGGGAAGCAATGGAAAAAATCCATTTTCCAGGAAGTCAGGAGGATGTTGTGATGGCCAGAAGACGTCTGGTCTTCGATGAATTTTTAGCCTTCCTGATTCAGATCAAGCGTCAGAAAAAAGAGAATGCAGGGCTGTTAATCGATCGGCCGCTGCAGCCGACAGAGGATACGGACCGCCTGATTGCAGCGCTTCCGTATCAGCTGACCGGAGCCCAGCGGAGGGTTTGGAAGCAGATCGAAGCAGACCTGACAGGACATATGGCGATGAACCGACTGGTTCAGGGGGACGTGGGAAGCGGTAAAACGATTCTTGCTTTTCTGGCGCTTTTGGTGTGCAGTGCAAACAGCAGGCAGGGGTGCCTGATGGCACCGACAGAAGTGCTGGCGGTACAGCACTTTGAAGCACTGACAGAGATGACGGAGAAGTACGGACTGTGTACAAAGCCGATCCTGCTGACCGGTTCCATGACGTCGAAACAGAAAAAAGAGGCGTATGCACGGATCAAATCCGGTGATGCGGACGTGATTATCGGGACACATGCGCTGATTCAGGACAAAGTGGAGTATCGCGATCTTGCATTGGTAGTGACAGATGAACAGCACCGGTTTGGCGTAAGGCAGAGAGAATGCCTGGCAAATAAGGGGGAGGGCGTACATGTGCTCGTCATGAGCGCGACACCGATTCCACGGACGCTGGCGATCGTATTATATGGCGATCTGGAAGTGTCTGTGCTGGACGAGATGCCAAAAAACCGTCTGCCGATTAAAAACTGCGTCGTAGATCCGTCCTTCCGCAAAAAAGCCTATGCCTTTCTCGAAGCGCAGGTGGAGGCAGGGCATCAGGTCTATGTAATCTGTCCGATGGTAGAAGCCGGAGAGGATTCCGCAGACGGACTGGAAAATGTCACGGATTATACGGAAAAATTAAAAGCTGCCCTGAATAGCTCGATTCGGGTGGCTGCTTTGCATGGAAAAATGAAGGCAGCACAGAAGCAGGAAATTATGGACGCATTCGGAGCCGGGCAGATCGATGTCCTTGTATCGACGACGGTTATCGAGGTTGGGATTAATGTTCCCAATGCAACAGTAATGCTTGTGGAAAATGCAGAGCGCTTCGGACTCGCACAGCTGCATCAGCTGCGGGGACGTGTCGGAAGAGGTCATGCGCAGAGCTTCTGCATTTTTATGACCGGGGATGGAAGCGGTGCAAAAAATAAACGTCTCGATGTATTAAATCACTCCAACGACGGATTTTTTATTGCCAATGAGGATTTAAAGCTGCGGGGGCCGGGGGATCTTTTCGGCATTCGCCAAAGCGGTGACCTGGATTTTGGATTAGGCGATATTTATCAGGATTCTGATGTGCTGATGCTTGCAGGAGAGCTGGCAGATCAGGTGCTTTCCGGGGACGTGGTGCTTCCGGAAAAGGAATTCGGATTATTTGAAAAATCGATCGACTATCGGACGATCTGACCGTACGGCATGCAAAGTCGGCGCAGGCTTTGCAGCTGTGCGGTTTCGTATCTGAGAAAAGGGAGAATGAAATGCAGGAAATCAAAAGCCGGGGGCTGACCCGCGACGCGATCAAGATGATCGCGATGCTGACGATGTTTTTCAATCATTTCAGCCATGTTTTTCTGACGGCGGGGACATATCCGGCGGAATTTTTGAAAGGAATCGGCTATTTCACTGCGCCGGTGATGTGTTATTTTCTGGTGGAGGGGTTTTATAAAACCTCGTCCAGACGTGCGTATGCAAAACGGCTGTTTGTATTTGCGCTGGTGTCCCAGGTGCCCTATTTTCTGGCATTTAACAGAGAGGCGGCAGTCTTGAATATGATGTTTTCCCTGTTGTTTAGCTTTCTGATCCTGTGCGTGTTCCATGGAGAAGCGTTCCGGCGGGGAAAAGGGCAGCTGCAGATCGCAGGGCTGTTTTTTTTATCGGTATTTTCAGACTGGTCTGCGCTCGCCCCGGCGTTTACGCTGTTGTTTGACCGGTCGGGGCAGGAACGGAAAAAACTGCAGAAAGCCTTTCTGTTCGTGACGGCGGTTGTCGGAATCAACGAAGCAGCGTCTGTGGCGCAGGCGGAGGGCGTTTTGGGGTTTCCGGAAGGCGCAGTGCGCGTTTTGTTCTCAATGACAGGTCCGGCGCTGGCGGGACTGTGCATTTTATATGGATACAATGGGGAGCGGGCGAAAAAAGGACGGCAGGTTTTGAAATGGTTCTTCTACGGATTTTATCCGTTGCATCTGCTTTTGTTGTGGCTGGCGGCCCGGGCAATGGGAACGATGTAGCAGCTGTTTGGAAACGCGCAGCGCTTATTCATGACAATAGAATGCTCGCAGAGCGTGCATTCTATTGTTTCAACGCTGCATCAGAACGCGCGGTGTGAACCGGACGGATGTAGAATGGTGGCGCAAAAATCGCAGCGGGACTTCCCGAAATCGAACATATGTGTTATACTCTCGAAAGTAATTCGACTTTTACAGTTCGCGGGCGATCCGTGAACGGAGTTTTTTCATCGTATAGGAAACTTCGTTTCTATACGATAAAAAACGCTCCGCGAGGATCGCACTTTGGCGGAGTGGAATTATGTCGCTTGCGCGACCCGCCGCAGGCGGAGAATCCTGCGAAGCAGGATTCTATTTTCATCGTATAGGAAACTTCGTTTCCATACGATAAAAATGCTCCGCGAGGATGCGCACTCGGCGCAGGGGCAGATGGTTGCCGAGGCAACCGCGCCTCGGCGCGAGAATGTGCCAAGGCACATTCTTTTTTATGACTTTTATGACAGAAATTTGGGCAGTTTGGAATCGGAAAGAAAGGATCAGATAGATGGCACAAAATACAACCTATGACGCTTCCAGCATTACGGTGCTGGAGGGACTGGAGGCAGTGCGGAAACGACCGGGCATGTATATCGGCAGCGTTTCCACGAAGGGCTTGAACCACCTGATTTATGAAATCGTGGATAACGCTGTGGACGAGCATCTGGCTGGCTACTGCAGCAAAATCACCGTAATTCTGGAAAAAGACGGTTCAGCGACCGTTTCGGACAACGGACGCGGTATCCCGGTCGGGATGCATGAAAAAGGAATCAGTGCGGAGCGTCTGGTTTTCACGACCCTGCATGCAGGCGGTAAGTTTGACAATAACGCCTATAAGACCAGCGGCGGTCTGCACGGCGTCGGCTCCTCCGTCGTCAATGCGCTTTCGAAGCATCTGATAGTGCGTGTAAAAGACGGAAAAAATGTCTACGAGGACACTTATGAGTACGGCAATCCAACGACCGAACTGGTCAATGGACTGTTGCCGGTCGTTGGACGTACAAGAGAGACCGGAACGACGATTTCGTTCCTGCCGGACGATACGATTTTTGATAAAACCAGATTTAAAGAGGACGATATCAAAAGCCGCCTGCACGAGACGGCGTACTTAAACCCTGCGTTGACAATTCACTTCGAGGATTGCAGAGGGACAGAGCCGGAGATTTTGGACTATCACGAGCCGGAAGGTATTGTCGGATTTATTAAGGATATGAACAAGTCCTGCGAGGCGGTGACGGACGTCATCTCATTTCAGGGAGAAAGCGACGGAATCTCTGTCGAGGGTGCGTTTCAGTATATCAACGAGTTCCACGAAAATGTGCTGGGATTCTGCAATAACATCTACAATGCGGAGGGCGGCACGCATCTGACCGGCTTCAAGACGCAGTTTACGACGATCATCAACAGCTACGCGCGGGAGCTCAATATTTTAAAGGAAAAAGACCAGAACTTCACCGGTCCGGACGTGCGAAACGGCATGACGGCGGTCATTTCGATCAAGCATCCTGATCCGCGGTTTGAAGGACAAACAAAGACTAAGCTGGACAATCAGGATGCGGCGAAGGTTGTGGCAAAGGTCGTGGGCGAAGAGCTGACCAGATTTTTTGACAGAAACCTAGAGACGTTAAAAGCTGTCATCGGCTGCGCGGAAAAGGCGGCCAAAATCCGCAAAACAGAGGAGCGCGCCAAGACGAATATGCTGACGAAGCAGAAGTTTTCGTTTGATTCCAACGGAAAGCTGGCAAACTGCGAGTCGAAGGACGCATCGAAATGTGAAATTTTTATCGTAGAGGGAGATTCTGCGGGCGGCTCCGCCAAGATGGCGAGAAACCGGATGTATCAGGCGATTCTGCCGATCCGCGGTAAGATTCTGAATGTAGAAAAGGCGAGCATCGACAAGGTGCTGGCAAACGCTGAGATCAAGACGATGATCAATGCGTTCGGATGCGGTTTTTCAGAAGGCTACGGCAACGATTTCGATATCACGAAGCTGCGTTATGACAAGATCATCATCATGGCGGATGCCGATGTGGACGGCGCGCACATTTCCACGCTGCTTCTGACGCTGTTTTACCGGTTCATGCCGGAGCTGATTTTCGAAGGACACGTTTATATCGCAATGCCGCCGCTGTATAAGGCGATGCCGTCCAGGGGTGCAGAGGAATATCTTTACGATGACAAGGCACTGGAGCGCTACCGCAAACGTCATAAGGGACCGTTCCATCTGCAGCGCTACAAAGGTCTGGGCGAAATGGATGCCCAGCAGCTGTGGGAGACGACGCTGGATCCGGAGACGAGAATGTTGAAGCTTGTGGAGATCGAGGACGCCAGAATGGCGTCTGAAGTGACGGAAATGCTGATGGGAACTGAGGTTCCGCCGCGCCGCGCGTTTATTTACCGCAATGCGACAGATGCAGAACTGGATATCTGACCGGGCAGATAGCTGATATAAGGAAGAAAAATTGAAAAATGAAATTTTTCAATCGCGAGATTTGTGTCTGCGTGCACTTGACACAAACTCGACATGCGCAAAAGGCGTGCGCAGAAATGAGCAGAAAAAATGGAAGATAACAACAGAATTATAAAAACAGAATATTCCGAGCTGATGCAGAAATCTTATATCGATTATGCGATGAGCGTTATCGTGGCGCGTGCCCTGCCGGACGTGCGGGACGGCTTAAAGCCGGTACAGCGCCGCGTGCTTTACGATATGTACGAGCTTGGAATCCGCTATGACAGACCGTACCGAAAGAGCGCGCGTATCGTCGGTGATACGATGGGTAAATACCATCCCCACGGCGACAGCTCGATCTACGAAGCACTGGTCGTTATGGCGCAGGAATTTAAAAAGGGACAGCCGTTAATCGATGGACACGGCAATTTCGGCAATATCGAGGGTGACGGTGCGGCTGCGATGCGATATACGGAGGCGCGCCTGGAAAAGCTGACCCAGGACGCCTTTTTGGAAGATCTGGATAAGGATGTCGTGGACTTTATCCCGAACTTCGATGAGACGGAAAAGGAGCCGTCCGTTCTGCCCTGCCGCATCCCGAACCTTTTGGTCAACGGTTCTGAGGGTATTGCAGTCGGCATGGCGACGAGCATTCCGCCCCACAACCTCAGCGAGGTCATCGATGCGGTAAAGGCATATATGCTGGATGAAAACATCACGACCGCAGAGCTGATGCGCTACATGCAGGGACCGGACTTCCCGACCGGCGGTATCGTGACGAACAAAGACGAGCTGCTTTCCATCTACGAAACCGGCGCAGGCAAAATCAAGCTGCGCGGCAAGGTGGAGACGGAAAAAGGCAAAAACGGCAGGACAAACGTTGTCATCACGGAGATTCCCTATACGATGATCGGTGCGAACATCGGTAAGTTCCTGTCGGATGTCGCAGCGCTTGCGGAGAGCAAAAAGACGACGGATATCGTGGATATTTCAAACCAGTCGTCCAAAGAGGGCATCCGGATTGTGATCGAACTCAAAAAAGATGCGGACGTCGATCATTTTATCAGTATGCTGTATAAAAAGACACGTCTGGAAGATACCTTTGGCGTGAACATGCTCGCGATTTCCGACGGACGTCCCGAAACGCTCGGTTTAAAACAGATCATCAAGGCAAATACCGATTTCCAGTTTGAAATCAACCGCCGCAAATATGAGAGACTGCTGGCAAAAGAGCAGGAAAAACGCGAGATTCAGGAAGGCCTGATCAAAGCCTGCAACGTGATCGATTTAATTATCGAGATTTTGCGCGGTTCACGCGACCGGACGATGGCAAAGGCGTGCCTGGTGGACGGCGTGACGGAGGGAATCAAATTTAAAACAAAACAGGCTTCCGTGATGGCGGCGCAGCTATGCTTTACGGAAAATCAGGCGAATGCGATTCTGGATATGCGTCTGTATAAGCTGATCGGTCTGGAAATTGAGGCCCTGATCAAAGAGCACGAAGAGACAATTGCAAATATTTACCGGTATGAGGATATTTTGGAACGGAAAAGCGCAATGGCGCAGGTCATCATCAATGAGCTGGATGCGCTCAAGAAAGAATATTCGCAGAAGCGCCGCACGGTGATCGATAACTGTGAGGAAGTTGTTTTTGAAGAGAAAAAAATCGAGGAAGCGCCGGCTTACTGCCTGATTGACCGGTTCGGTTATACCAGATGCGTAGACGTTGCGACGTTCGAACGCAATCAGGAAGCGGCGTTTGCGGAAAACCGTTTTGTATTTCTGGTAAAGAATACCGGCAGGATCTGTCTGTTTACCAATACCGGACAGCTTTATACGGTCAAGGTGTCCGATCTGCCCTTTGGCAAGTTCCGCGATAAGGCAATTCCGCTCGACAACGTGAGCAATTTCGATTCGACCAGGGAACAGCTCCTGTTGGCGGTCGGTCAGAGTGACTTGAATCTCTACCGTCTGCTGTTTGTGACAAAACAGGGTATGACAAAGATGGTAGACGGCGGCGAGTTCGACGTGATGAAGCGTACCGTGGCGGCGACAAAGCTGCAGGAGGGCGACGAGGTAGCGAATGTCTGTGTTTATCAGGATCAGAAATACATTATTTTGCAGTCAAAGGACGGATTTTTCCTGCGCTTCGAGGTGGAAGAAATCCCGGAGAAAAAGAAAAACGCGGTTGGCGTGCGTGGGATGAAGCTGTCGGATGGCGATGAGATTGAAGCGGTATTTTATACGAGGCCGGGCGATGAGACGAGTGTGGAATATAAAAGCAGAACACTTGTTCTGAATCAGCTGAAGCCTGCGCACAGGGATTCTAAAGGAACGAAGGTCAGAGCTTGACGAAACGGATAGAATGCAGTATGCTGAAATCCAGATATTTTTTTGTTACAGTTCACTCGTACCCTTCTGACTTCAGATTCCGTGCTTGCACGAAAATCTGAACTAAGGGTACGAAGGAAGCGCCATTTTATGAGCAAAAAGAGCTGCGAAGCAGCGGAAAGCATCGAAGATGTGCTTTTGCGAATGGCGCGTGTGAACAGTAACATTTTTTGACCTGATTTTGGAGGAATTGGAAATTTATGAGAGTAATTGCGGGAGAAGCCAGAAGTCTTCCTTTGAAAACCCCTCAGGGTTTAGATACGCGGCCGACGACGGATCGGATCAAGGAAACTCTGTTTAATATGCTCCAGCCTTATCTGCCCTGCAGCGTATTTATCGATCTGTGCAGCGGCAGCGGCGGCATCGGAATCGAAGCGATCAGCAGGGGTGCAAGGCATGCCTATTTTGTGGAAAACGGCAGGGAGCCTGCCAAATGTATCGCGGAAAATCTTCATTTTACAAAGTTCGAAGACCGTGCGACCCTGTTAAAACAGGACGTTGTCAGTGCACTGTCCTCGATTCACGAAAAGGAAGCGGACGTGATTTTCATGGATCCGCCGTATCAGTCCGGGTTAGAAGAGCCCGTGCTGGCGGCGCTTTCCAGAATGCCGTATGTGACGGATGAGACATTGATCGTGATCGAAGCGACACTTGACCGCGACTTTTCATTCGCCGAAGAATACGGATTTTCAATCAAAAAAGAAAAATGCTATAAGACAAATAAGCATGTATTTCTGGCAAAGGAAGAAAAAAATGAAAGCAGCAATTTATCCGGGCAGCTTTGACCCCGTAACCTATGGACATTTGGATATTATCCGCCGCGCCGCGTCCGTTTTTGACGAATTGACGGTCAGCGTGCTGAATAATAAAGTAAAGACTCCATTGTTTTCTGTTGAGGAACGTGTTAAAATATTAAAAGAAGCGACAAAAGATCTGCCGAACGTCAAGGTGGAATCTTTCAGCGGTCTGCTGGTTGACTATGCCGCCAGTAAGGACGTGACGGTTGTTGTGCGCGGTCTGCGCGCGATTACGGATTTCGAGTATGAATTGCAGAATGCTCAGACCAACCGGAAGCTTTCAGGAGACAAGCTGGATACGATGTTTCTTACGACCAGTCTGGAATACGCTTATCTCAGCTCTTCCAGCGTCAAGGAAATTGCCAGCTTCAACGGAGATATTTCACAGTGCGTGCCGCCTTTTGTCGCACGGCTTGTCTATGAGAAGTTCGGACATGCCAGAGAAAACTGAGCATATGCGGAAATGAGGAAAAGATGAGCAGCAGAATCGAACAGCTGATTGATGAAATTGAAGAGTATATTGATAATTGTAAGTACCAGCCGCTTTCCAATTCGAAGATCATCGTAAACAAGGACGAGATCGACGATCTTTTACGCGAGCTGCGCCAGAAGACGCCGGAAGAGATTAAGCGGTATCAGAAAATTATCAGCAATAAGGAAGCGATCTTAAACGATGCGCGCGAAAAGGCGCAGGCGCTGATCAACGAGGCGACCGAGCATACGACCGAGCTGATCAATGAGCATGAGATCATGCAGCAGGCTTATGCGCAGGCAAATGAGGTTGTACAGCTTGCAACCCGCCAGGCACAGGAGATCGTGGACAATGCAACGCTGGAAGCCAATGCGATCAAGGATTCTATCATGCAGTATACCGACCAGAAGCTCGCCGAGGTGGAGGATATCATTGCGCATGCGGTAGAAGTCTCCCAGACCCATTACAGCAACCTGGTCAGCGACTTAAACCGGATCAATGACGTGGTACAGACAAACCGTGCAGAGTTCCATGCGCAGAATGAAGAGCTTGGCACAGAAGAGATGGATGCAGCAGGAAATGTGGGCGATGACCTGAATGTCATGTAATCCAATCCCATCAAATATCATATGGAAACAACAGAATGCGCGCTGCGTAAAAATTCTGTTATCAAGAGAACTGGAAAAAAGACTTCGGCGTGCGCCGGAGTCTTTTTCTATCGTATAGGAAACTTCGTTTCTATACGATAAAAACGCTCTACGCGGATGCGCACTCGGCGGGTCGAGCAGAGCAGTGAGCACTGTACTGTATCCTCTGGCGTGCCGCATTCATCGGAGCAGTCTGTGACACACCTGTCACGTGCACCGTCTACACCGGAAGCACCAGATACCACGCTGCTGTCAATAACGTCAGGATCAGTTTATGAAAGATGTACGATTTCAGCGACAGCCCGGTTTTGTGAATGCAGCTTGCAGTCTGCGCGATGCAGCACAGCCCGCCAAACGGCAGCACGATATACGCCCAGAGCCGCTCCGATGGCAGAAGCATAGACAGCCCGTTGGTGATCTCGAGCAGCGGGGACAGCGTGCGCATAAATGCCGGATAAGCTGCCAAAAAGACTGTCGGGAACAGATTTAAGAGGTTGAAAAAGACCATATATCCGCCAAGTTGGGCGATGCCGTTCATCGCGGACAGAATCGATTCATGCAGGGCGGACAGCAGGCAGGCGGATGAAAGGGGCGTACCTGTAGGGCTAGCTGGGGTGTTTGCCTGGCAGCGGACAGAAGCCGGGACAAAGACGCGACTGACACTTTGCGTCGGCAGATCGCGGTAGAGCGTGTACCGCAGCACAATTCCGTACAGAAACGGCAGCAGATACATACCAAGCCAGACCGTCAGCGGAGTACGCACCGGAAACAGCGTCAGGACATAGCCGGAAAAATAGACCGGTCCGATATTGTTTATAAAGGCGAGCAGCCAGGAAGCTTCCCGGCGGGAAATTTTCTTTTGCTGAAGGCTTTGTGCACAGACTCGCGCACCCATCGGAAATCCGCAGAAAAATCCGGTCAGGATGCAGAACAGGCAAGCCTCAGTTGTCTGGAAAACAGGCTGCAAAACGGGCGCTGCCAGGCGTGCGAGCAGGTTGGAAAAGCCGGTGGAAAGAAAGAGACCGGACAGAATCATGAACGGAAACAGAGCAGGAATCATTTTGGAGAACCAGAGTGTCAGACCGTTGGCGGCGAGCGCTCCGGCCTGCGCAGGAAAGCGCAGCAGAAGCAGACACAGGATAGAAAGGGTTCCGAAAAAGAAAAAGAGAAACAGCTTTCTGCGCATGGATTCTACCAAAGACTTTCAGAGTATAGTATACTTAACAGTATGTGGACAACAGAAAAATTAGACCGGGAGGAACATTTTGATCAGACTGGACAAATATTTATGTGAAATGGAAGCCGGAACCCGAAGCGAGGTGAAGGCATTTATCAAAAAAGGACGGGTAACCGTAAACGGGGAAACCGCAAAATCACCGGAACAGAAGGTGGACGAAACAAAGGATACGGTTACGCTGGATGGACACAGCTTTTCCTATCAGAAATATTTTTATTATATGCTGCATAAGCCGGCAGGCGTTGTGACCGCGGTGCGGGATCATCACGATCAGACGGTGCTTGACCTGCTTGTGGACGCTCCGGGAAAAGATCTTTCCCCGGTTGGACGGCTGGACAAGGACACCGAGGGGCTTTTGCTGATTACAAACGACGGGTCGCTTGCGCATAGGCTGCTTTCCCCTGTAAAGCATGTGCCAAAGACTTATCTCGTGCATACGAAGAAGCCGGTGACGAGCCAGATGTGCGAAAAGCTGGAAGCAGGCGTTGAGATCGGGGACGAAACGCCGACTGCGCCTGCAAAGACAAAACTGCTTTCGGATACCGACTGTGGACTGCTTCTGACGATCACAGAAGGACGGTTCCATCAGGTCAAGCGGATGCTGCAGGCAGTTGGCAACGAAGTCGTGTATTTAAAACGTCTGTCGATGGGTGCCCTCGTCCTGGATGAGACGCTTTCAAAAGGAAGCTGGCGCGCGCTGACGGAAGAAGAAAAAGCGCAGCTGGGCGTCTAAACAGACGCAAAGGAGACAATAGATTGAAAAATTTTTTTCAATCTCGAGATTTGTGTCTGCGCGCACTTGATACAAACTCGACATGCGCAAAAAACGTGCGCAGAAATGAGGGAAACTATGAATATTGTGGTGATTACAGGTGCTTCCAGCGGAATGGGACGGGAATTTGCCATGCAGCTGGATCGGGGACTGCATTCCGTGGACGAGTTCTGGCTGATCGCAAGACGCGGAAGCCGGTTAAAGGAAATCGCTTCCGGCATGCAGCATACCGTAAAGATTTTGCCGCTTGATTTGACAAACGAAGCGGATATGACAGTGCTGACAGAGAGCCTTGCGGAAGAAAAGCCGGTTGTGCGCATGCTCATCAACTGCGCCGGATACGGCATGATGGGAGATTTTACGGCGGTTCCGATCCAAGAACAGACCGGCGAAGTAGATTTAAACTGTCGGGCGCTTCTGGAAGTAACCTATGGGTGTCTGCCCTATATGCGGGCCAAGAGCCGGATCATTCAGCTGGCGAGCAGTGCGGCATTTTTGCCCCAGCCGGGATTTTCCGTCTACGCGGCGACAAAATCGTTCGTTTTGAGCTTTTCTAAGGCGCTTCGGGCAGAGCTGAAGGAACGTCAGATTTATGTGACGGCGGTTTGCCCTGGACCGGTTAAAACAGAATTTTTCGAAGTGGCGGAGCACTATGCATCCACGCTTGCGATGAAACAGTATACGATGGTGGAGGCAGATCGGGTGGTCAAGGATGCGCTGCGCGCCAGCAGCAAAAACCGTCCGATGTCCGTCTGCAGTCTGCCGATTCAGGCGTTCTGGGCGATGACACGGCTGCTGCCGCAGGATCCGGTCATCTGTCTGGTACAGAAAATGCGAGAGAAAGGAACCGAAGTCATTGAAGAAGAAAAAGAATCAGAATAAAGGGCAGAAGGGATACCTTGCCTGGAACAAAAAAATGTCCATCTGCAAAACGCTTGTGCTGTTTGCCATTTCTTTTGCAGTATACGCAATGGGCATCTGGTCGACCGGTTCCAACCAGAACCTTTTGACGATCGTTGCGGTGCTTGGCTGTCTTCCGGCGTGCCGGAGCGCGGCAAACCTGATCGCCCTGCTTCGCTGTCATGAAATTTCCGAATCGGATTACCGCAAAATCTCTGCAAAAATCAGGACAGCGGAAAGCCTTACCGATCTGGAATTTACCAGCTACGAACGTACTTATCAGGTACAGCATATGGCATTATCCGGGGTGGAGCTGATCGGCTATATGGCGGATCCATTCGCAGACATAAAGGGCTGTGAGAAGCATCTGGAGGGTATGTTTATGCGTAATCAGCTTTCGGAGGTACATATCCGGATTTTTAAAGAGCTGCCGAAGTATTTAAATCGGCTGGACGAGCTGGAAAAGGCATCCGCTGCGGGCGATAACACGGAAGAAGAAACGGAGCGGACAGCGCGGATCAAAGCACTTTTATTTGCGATCAGTCTATAAGGAGAAAAGCGGATGCGTGCAGTAACGATCGGGCAAAATGAAGCCGGACAGCGGCTGGACAAATTTTTAAATAAATATATGAAGGAAGCCGGAGTCAGCTTTTTTTATAAGATGATGCGCAAAAAAAATATTGTTCTGAACGGGAAAAAATGCACCGGAAAGGAAATTCTTTTAATCGGTGATGAGGTAAAGCTGTTTCTGGCAGAGGAAACGCTGGAAAAGTTCGGGGCACCTCCTGCAGACTACAGCGGGCAAAAAAAGGCGACAGGGGCGGAAACAAAAGAATATCTTCTGGCATTTGAGAAGCTGAAAAATATTCGCATTTTATATGAGGACGAAGATATTCTGGCGTTGGATAAACCGGCTGGCGTGCTTTCCCAGAAGGCGTCTGTGGCGGATTTTTCTGCAAACGAATGGTTGATCGGATATTTGTTGTCTCAAAAAAAATTGACCGCCGAAGCGTTGGCGACCTTCCATCCGTCGGTGTGCAACCGTCTGGATCGAAACACGAGCGGACTGCTGTTATGCGGCAAAAGCCTTTTGGGAACGCAGAAACTCACAGGGCTGATCCGGAACCGGCAGATTCATAAGTATTATCGGCTCTTTTTGCTCGGGGAAGTAAAGGAAAAACAGATTTTGACAGGTTATCTTTTGAAGGATACGAAAAAAAATCAGGTTAAAATTTTAACAAAGCCAGCGGAGGGCGCGGACGAAATCAAAACAGGGATCGAACCCCTCGCCTGCCTGGAGCTTCCCGGCATCGGGACGGTCACTTATGCCCAGGCAGAGTTATTTACCGGCAAGACGCACCAGATCCGCGCACATTTTGCATGGGCAGGGCATCCCTTACTGGGCGACCCGAAATACGGAAACGAAGCAGTCAATCGAACCCTGAAGCAAACCTACGGAATCGGCAGACAGCTGTTGCATGCATGGCAGATCCGCCAGAAGGACGCTGCCTCTGGCATTTTACCGACAGGCGGCATCACTTGTCCGCTGCCGGAGGATTTTCAGAAGCTGCTTTCTACGGCAGGAATACAGCCCTAAACCACATAAAAAAAGAATGTGCCTTGGCACATTCTCGCGCCGAGGCGCGGTTGCTTCGGCAACCATCTACCTCTGCGCCGAGTGCGCATCCTTGCGGAGCATTTTTATCGTATGGAAACGAAGTTTCCTATACGAGAACAAAAAGCCTGGCGGCAGCCGTAGACTGTACGCAGCCGTATCGCAGGCTTTTTATACTATAACGAAAGATGGAACAATCACATGGCAACCTGGAATTCAAGAGGACTGCGGGGATCAACACTGGAGGATCTGATCAACCGCACCAATGAAAAATATCTGGAGAGTAATCTGGCATTGATCCAGAAGATCCCGACCCCGATTACACCGATCAAAATCGACAAGGAGCACAGGCATATCACGCTGGCATATTTTGACCAGAAAAGTACGGTAGACTATATCGGAGTTGTACAGGGCATTCCGGTCTGCTTCGATGCAAAGGAATGTGCCCAGGATACCTTTGCCCTGCAAAATATTCACAGGCATCAGGTAGCGTTTATGGATCGGTTTGAAAAACAGAAGGGCATTGCTTTTTTTCTGATCTACTATTCGCATCGGGAACAGTTTTATTATCTCCCCTACGCACATTTGCGCTATTTCTGGGATCGGGCGCAGGAGGGCGGGCGCAAAAGCTTCCGGTTGGACGAGTTAAACCCGGAGTATTTCCTGCCGAAAAAAAACGGTGTTCTTGTTCCGTATCTTGATCTTTTACAAAAGGACTTGGAGGATCGGCCGGAGAGCTAGGAGGAATGATATGAATAGAGAAGAAAGAAATTCCCTGATCGGGACAATGACGACGCTGTGTTATCTGGAAAAAGACGACAGCTATCTGATGCTGCATCGTGTCAAAAAAAAGAATGACGTCAATCAGGACAAATGGATCGGTGTCGGTGGACATGCACTCGCCTATGAAAGTCCGGAGGACTGCCTGCTTCGGGAAGTAAAGGAAGAAACCGGTCTGACACTGACCTCCTATCGGTTTCGAGGAATCGTAACGTTTGCGTTAAAGGATGTGGAAACGCAGTACATGTGCCTGTATACAGCAGATGGCTGGGAGGGGACCCTGGATTATAACTGCCCGGAGGGTGATTTGGAATGGGTTTTGATCAAAGAGCTGGAAAGCTTGAATCTGTGGGAAGGTGACCGCGTATTTTTTCAGCTTTTGCAGGAAAACCGTCCGTTTTTTTCCCTGAAACTGGAATATGACAGCGACGAGCTGATAAAATGTGTGCTGGACGGCAAAGAACTTGAGTTGACAGCATTTTAAAAATCTGATATTCTATACAGGATTTTATATGCTAATACGGTAGCATGATAAAGTGCAAAGGAGATCCAACGATGAATAAATCCTTGCTTCATACACCGGAGGGTGTAAGGGATGTTTACGGAGAAGAATATGCGCGTAAGCTTTTTGTGGAGAAAAAGCTGCAGGATATGATCCATTTGTACGGGTATCAGGATATTCAGACCCCGACGTTTGAATTTTTTGATGTTTACAGTAAGGAGATCGGCACGACGCCGTCTTCCCAGCTGTATAAATTTTTCGATAAGGAAGGCAATACCCTGGCGCTTCGTCCGGACTTTACACCGTCCTGTGCCAGATGCGCCGCAAAATATTTCATGGATGAGACCGCACCGCTTCGTTTTACCTACAGCGGAAGCACGTTTACGAATACGTCGAACCTGCAGGGCAAATTAAAAGAAGTGACCCAGATGGGCGCGGAGCTGATGCTGGAGCCATCTGTGGAGGCAGATGCCGAGATGATCAGCCTTGTCGTCGAAGCATTGAAAAACTGCGGTCTGACCGATCTGCAGATCACAGTCGGCGAGGTGGAATATTTTAAGGGGATCTGCGCACAGGCAGGCCTAAACGAAGAAGTGGAATTGAAGCTGCGCGACTTTATTTCCGCCAAGAACTATTTCGGTGCCCAGGAGCTTTTAGAGGAACAAAGAGTGCGCAAGGATTATGCACAGGTGCTTTTGGGGCTTGCGGATCTTGTCAAAGGGACGCAGGATCTGGAAAGTGCGAAAATGCAGGTGGATAATGAACGTTCCCTGCAGGCGATTGAACGCCTGGAGGCACTTTATGAGGTGCTCAAAAAATACGGAACAGAAAAATATGTCTCCTTTGATCTCGGGCTGTTAAATCAGTACAATTATTATACAGGTGTGATCTTTAAGGGATATACCTATGGTGTCGGAGATGCCATCGTGACAGGTGGACGCTATGATAAGCTGCTTTCCTATTTTGGGAAAAATGCACCTGCCATCGGATTTGTCGTCGTTGTGGATGATGTTCTGGAAGCCCTTTCGAGACAAAATAAAAAGCCGCATACCGGTCTGGATGGCTGCCTTTTGTTTTATACGCCGGACAGCTACGATGCAGCACTGAAAAAGGCAAATCAGCTGCGCCTTTCCAGGGTTTCTGCAGAGCTGATCCCGGTTTCCGGTAAGCAGGACTGCAGGCGGGCAGATTTGAGAGGAAGACTGCGCAGAGAGGCGATGCTCATTCATGCAGACGGAAGCTGCGAGCAGTTGAAATCATAGAGTGCACGATGTTAGAACACCAAATAGGGGACATGAAAATGGCAGAAGATAGATACCTGACCTTCGCCCTGACGAAAGGGCGTCTGGCAGACAAAACGCTGTCTCTTTTGGAGCAGGTTGGAATTACCTGTGAAGAGATGAAGGATAAAAACAGCAGGAAGCTTGTTTTTGTCAATGAAGAATTAAAACTGAAATTTTTCCTGGCAAAGGGACCGGATGTGCCGACCTATGTGGAATACGGAGCTGCAGATATCGGTGTGACCGGCAAGGATATTTTGCTGGAAGAAGGAAGAAGGGTTTATGAAGTGCTGGATCTTGGCTTTGGCAAATGCCGGATGTGCGTCTGCGGTCCGGAATCGGCGCGGGAGCTTTTGCAGCATCATGAGAGAATTCGTGTAGCAAGCAAATATCCGGTGATCGCAAAGGACTATTTTTACAATAAAAAGCATCAGACGGTCGACATCATCAAATTAAATGGTTCTGTTGAATTGGGTCCCATTGTGGGATTGTCCGATGTCATTGTCGATATCGTGGAAACAGGTTCGACCCTGCGGGAAAACGGATTGGGCGTGCTGGAGGAAATCTGTGAGCTGTCTGCGCGTGTAATCGTCAATCAGGTAAGCATGCAAATGGAATCGGAACGGATCCGGGAGATTATTTTAAGGCTGCGTAAACAGCTGGAGGAAGCATAAGCCAAGGCGGCGGAAATGAGGAAAACCGATGAGAATTGTCAAATTGACGGCAGAAAGCAAGAAAGGACTTTTGGAGGATCTGCTTCAGAGAAGCCCGAACCACTACGGACAGTATGAAAGTGCTGTGGCGGAAATTATTGAAACGGTGAAAAAAGGCGGCGACGAGGCGCTCTTTTCCTATACAGAGAAGTTTGACCACTGCAAAATGGATGCAGCCCACATCCGCGTAACCCGGGAAGAAATCGACGAGGCATATCAGAAGGTGGATGCAGACTTTGTGGAGGTTATGAAAAAAAGTGCGGCAAATATCCGTGCATTCCACGAAAAACAGCTGAGAAACAGCTGGTTTGACCCAAAACCGGACGGGACGATCCTCGGCATGAAGATTCTGCCCATCGCGATTGCCGGCGTTTATGTGCCCGGTGGAAAGGCTGCGTATCCCTCCAGCGTACTGATGAACGTGCTTCCGGCAAAGGTTGCGGGCGTGGAGCGTATCATCATGACAACCCCTCCCGGAGCAGACGGAAAGGTCAATCCCGGTACATTGGTTGCTGCACATATCGCCGGTGTGGATGAGATCTACAAGGTCGGCGGCGCACAGGCCATCGCAGCCATGGCATTTGGCACACAGAGCATCCCGAAGGTAGATAAAATCACCGGGCCCGGAAATATTTTCGTTGCCCTTGCCAAAAAAGCCTGCTTTGGTTATGTGAGCATTGATTCCATCGCAGGACCCAGTGAAATTCTGGTGATCGCAGATGAAACGGCAAATCCCCGTTATGTGGCGGCGGACCTGTTGTCCCAGGCAGAGCATGACGAGCTGGCCAGTGCCATTTTAATCACCACCAGTAAGACTTTAGCGGATCAGGTTTCTATTGAAGTGGACAGGTTCGTTGCAAACCTGTCAAGACGCGAGATCATCGAAAAATCCCTCAACAATTATGGTTATATTTTGCTGGTAGATTCTCTGGATGAGGCAGCGGATACTGCCAATGAGATTGCTTCGGAACATCTGGAAATCCTGACAAAAGATCCTTTTGCCATGATGACAAAAATCCGTAATGCCGGAGCGATCTTCCTTGGGGAATATTCCTCTGAGCCTTTGGGGGACTATTTTGCAGGTCCAAACCATGTGCTTCCGACAAATGGTACGGCACGCTTTTTTTCCCCGTTAAATGTAGATGATTTTTTGAAAAAGACGAGCATCATTTCATATTCCAGACCGGCGCTGGAAAAGATCCATCAGGATATTGAGTGCTTTGCAGAAAATGAGGGACTGACGGCGCATGCCAATTCCATCCGTGTCCGTTTTGAAAAGGAGGACTGATGATGGAAAGAACGGCGAGTATAAAACGCGATACAAAAGAAACCAGAATTGCACTGACCCTTTCCTTAGACGGCACCGGCAGCGCGGATCTTGATACCGGCATCGGATTTTTCGACCATATGCTGGACGGCTTTGCACGGCACGGATTTTTTGATTTATCTGTAAAAGTGGACGGAGATCTGTTTGTGGATGGACATCATACCGTAGAGGATACGGGAATCGTACTCGGGCAGGCGATCGCTGAGGCAGTCGGAGACAAAAAAGGAATCAAACGTTACGGATATTTTCTGCTGCCGATGGATGACGCGCTGGTTGCGTGCGCAGTGGATCTGTGCGGACGTCCCTATTTCAATTTTGATTACGAATTTAATGTTCCGATGATCGGCGGGCTGGATACTCAGCTGATCCGGGAGTTTTTCTATGCCGTTTCCTATAGTGCAGGTATGAACCTGCATATCAAGGTATTGGACGGCATCAACGGACATCATGTTGCGGAGGCGATGTTTAAGGCGTTTTCCAAGGCACTTGATATGGCAGTATCCAACGAACCGAGGTTAGACGGCGTGCTTTCCACAAAGGGAAGCCTGTAACATACAGAATACATATCGGGCAGTCGTCTGGCTGAACCAGACCGGATGCAGAACAGCTGTCTGGAAATGAGGATCAGAATGAATACAAAAAAATTTATGGCATGCATGTACCTCAAAAATGAGGTCGCGTATCAGGACAGAGAAGGCACATGCAGAATCGAGGAAATGCCTGTCGCGCTGGCGGAGAGCTACAGCGAAAACGAATGCGATGCAATTTATGTCGGTCTGCTTTCGGAGAACGATGCAGAGCATGAAAAGGATCTGGACGTTCTGCGGGAAATCTGTCAGAATACAGCGGTTCCGGTAATTGGAAGCGGACATATTTTCCGAATGGAGGATGTGAAAAAACTGTTATATGCAGGCTGCCAGCAGGTGATGCTGGATTATGCCGATCCGGTGCAGCTGGAGCTGACAAAAGAGGTCTCCCTGAAATTTGGCAAAGAAAAAATCGCAGCAGGCGTTGCAGATATTTCGCTTCTGGAACAGGAAAAGGAGCTGCTAAAGGAATATACCTCCAACGTATTTTTGTTCTGTCCCGGTGCAACGGCGGAGGCTGCGCTGATGTCTCCGGTTTCGGTGGTAACCTTTTTGCCGGAGGTTTCCCTGGAAAAGCTCATCGAGGTGCTTTCCTATGCCAATATCAGCGGTATTTCCGGTAAGTTGGTCAATGAAAACATAACAGAGATTTCCGCGATCAAAGCCCTTTGCCGGGAAAATAAAATTCCGGTAGAGGACAGAGGGGCGGCCTATGCCTTTTCCGATCTGAAAAAGGGACCAGACGGTTTGGTTCCGGTGGTTGTACAGGATGTAAAAACCGATGCCGTGCTGATGGTTGCCTATATGAACGAAGAAGCCTACAATCAGACGCTGCGCACCGGACGCATGACTTATTACAGCAGAAGCCGCAGCGAGCTCTGGTTAAAGGGAGAAACCAGCGGACACTATCAGTATGTGCATTCTCTGACCGCGGACTGCGACCTGGATACAATCCTTGCAAAAGTAACACAGGTCGGCGCGGCATGCCACACCGGTTCCTACAGCTGTTTCTTTAACGAAATCCAGAACCGCAGCAGCAAGCAGGAAGCGCACAATCCGATGAAGGTCTTTGAAGAGGTATTTTCAGTGATCGAGGATCGTAAGGAGCATCCCAAGGAAGGCTCCTATACCAACTACCTGTTTGATAAAGGCATTGACAAGATCTTAAAGAAAGTCGGGGAAGAGGCGACAGAAATCGTCATCGCAGCCAAAAACCCCAATCCGAACGAAATCAAATATGAAATCGCTGATTTCCTGTACCATATGATGGTGCTGATGGCAGAAAAAGGCGTGACCTGGGAAGAGGTTACGACAGAGCTGGCAAACCGATAAAAATGTATCGGAAAGCAGCGTAGCGCGGCAGATGCGTCTTCGCATGAAATTTGGATCCGGAAAAGAGAAAAGACCGGGCGTCAAATCCTTTGAAAGCAAAAAGGGTTCGGCGCCCGTTTTGGTTCCTCAAATTTTTGTTTTAGGACAATGGAATATATCCGGTACATGTATTTTCCAGTTTTGCGGATTATTTTTTCAGATGCGCCATCATACAGATGAATAGAATACTCTACACTATAATGGTTTACATAAAAATATTATGTAAACTATAAAGCGGAAAGGATGGATCCCATGGAAGATGCAGAAAGAAAGCTGGAACTGACCAGATATCTTCGACAGGAGCAGAACTTAAACCGAATGAAGGTAAAAACCCGGGAGGAGATTTTGTATGGAACGGGTAAAAACAGCGAAATGCTGTATGGATATGACGATGCGGAACCAGCGGATTATCCCTGCGCAGGGAATGCAGAGCAGGGTTACAAGGGGCCGCTGTTTGGGCTGCGGCTGGCAATCAGCCTGATTCTGTTTGCTTGCGTGATCTATCTGGATAAAAATCAGATTGACTGGAAGGGGCAGAGTGCAGTTGCCGTGATAAACAGGCAGCTGGACACTTCTGTAATTGGAAATTCTACGGTTGAGGCACTGCATTAGCCTTGCAACGAAGCCGGAAATACCCTATAATCATACCATAATGTCCATTTTCAAAATGGGAAAAATCTGCGCTATCGGGGCTCTATGTTCTGGCTGCGGGAAGCAACCCGTACCGGGTATTTTACAGCCACACCGGCAGCAGGTAAAAAATGGTAAGGAAACAGGGAAAAATGAAAAGATTAACATCAAATATCGAAGGGCTTTCGGCACGGCAGCTGGCACAGCGCTGTATCGGTGCAGAAGAACTTTCAAATGGCAGAGAGCGAAGGCTTGCCCTCGGGGATGACATCCTGATGCGTATTTCTTCTCCTGCACGTTATGTCGGTGGGGAAGTCAATTCCGTTATGAAAACACTTACACCGGGAATGGTTCGGTTTGCCATGTGTTTTCCGGACGTCTACGAGATCGGCATGTCCCACCTCGGCATCCAGATTCTCTACGATATGTTCAACCGTTATGATGACGTGTGGTGTGAGCGGATTTATTCGCCGTGGCTGGATCTGGATAAAATCATGCGTGAGAAAAAGATCCCGCTGTTTGCCCTGGAATCTCAGGAGCCGGTGAAAAATTTTGACTTTTTAGGCATCACGTTGCAGTACGAAATGTGTTATACAAACGTGCTGCAGGTACTGGACCTGTCCGGGATTCCGCTGCTTGCAAAAGACCGTACCGAAGAAGATCCCATCGTGATCGGCGGCGGCCCCTGCAGCTACAATCCGGAACCGATCGCGGAATTTTTTGATCTTTTCTACATCGGAGAGGGAGAAACTGCGTACCGGCAGCTGCTGGACGTTTATAAAGAAGTAAAAGAAAAAGGCGGCAGCCGTCAGGAATTTCTTTTGCGCGCGGCGAGGGAAGTGCCCGGCATGTACGTGCCGTCCCTGTATGAAGTATCCTATAAAGAGGACGGGACGATCGCATCTTTTGTCCCGACCAGGGAGGGGGTTCCGGCAAAGATCACAAAGGAAATCGTGATGGATCTCGACCATGCGCCGTATCCGGAGAAACCGGTGGTTCCGTTTATCCGTGCGACACAGGATCGTGTCGTTTTGGAAATTCAGCGCGGCTGTATCCGCGGCTGTCGTTTCTGTCAGGCTGGGCAGTTGTATCGCCCGGTGCGCGAAAAGAGCCTTGAGACACTCAAACATTATGCGACGACGATGCTGGAAAGTACCGGTCAGGAAGAAATTTCCTTGAGCTCCTTGAGTTCCAGCGACTATTCCCATCTGGAAGAGCTGGTAGACTTCCTGATGACGACCTGTCAGGAGAAAAAAGTGAACATTTCCCTGCCTTCTCTGCGAATTGATGCGTTTTCTTTAGACGTTATGGGAAAGGTACAGGATGTGAAAAAGAGCAGCCTGACCTTTGCACCGGAAGCAGGAAGTCAGCGCCTGAGAAATGTCATCAACAAGGGACTGACCGAAGAAGTGATTTTAAAGGGCGCAGGACTTGCATTTGAGGGCGGATGGAGCCGCGTGAAGCTGTATTTCATGCTGGGGCTGCCCTTTGAAACAGAAGAAGATATCCGTGGGATCGCAGAACTGTCCAACAAGATTGCAGCCCTCTATTATGAGGTTGTTCCAAAAGAAAAGAGAAACGGGCCGGTACAGATCGTTTCCAGTACATCCTTCTTTATCCCGAAGCCGTTCACTCCCTTTCAGTGGGCACCGATGTGTACAAAGGAACAGTTTTTGGATAAGGCAGCGCTGACCAAGCAGGCGGTGCGTGAACAGCTTAACCAGAAGCGGATCAAATACAACTGGCATGAGGCGGACGTCAGCGTTTTAGAGGGCGTGTTTGCCCGCGGCGACAGAAAGGTTGCCGACGTGATTTTAAAGGCGTATGAAAAAGGCTGTATTTACGATGCCTGGGGCGAATATTTCAAGTATCAGACCTGGGTGGACTGCTTTCAGGAGTGCAATGTCGATATGGACTTTTATACGACAAGAACGCGCAGCGATGAGGAAGTTTTCCCATGGGATTTCCTGGACTGCGGCGTAAACAGAGCCTTCCTTTTGCGGGAATGGAAACGTGCGGCGGAGGCTGTCGTAACGCCCAACTGTAAGATGCAGTGTCAGGGCTGCGGCGCTGCGCGCTTCGGCGGCGGAATCTGTTTCGAACAAAGAGGAGGGGATGCGGTATGATGCTACGTGTAAAATTTGCAAAATATGGTCCGCTGCGCTTTACCGGACATCTGGATGTTCTGCGCTTTTTCCAGAAAGCGATCCGCAGAGCCGGACTGGATGTTGTGTATACACATGGATTTAATCCGCATCAGGTCATGAGCTTTGCTGCGCCACTGGGTGTCGGACTGTGCAGCGTGGGCGAATATATGGACGTGGAAATCGCTTCGTCTGATGGCGCAGAGGATTTTAAGGAGCGCCTACAGGAGGCATGTCCTTACGGAATCGATATCCTGAGTGTAAAGATGCTGCCGGAAAAGGCGGGAAACGCGATGGCGAGCGTCGCTGCGGCAACCTATGCAGTAGCATTTAAAGATCCCGAAAAGAGCTTTGCAGGCTGTCAGAGCGCGGTGGACGGGCTGCTTTCCAAAAAGGAACTCTGGATTACAAAGGAAACCAAGCGCAGCACGGCAGAGGTCGATATTCGGTCCGGTATTTATGACTGTCACATCGACGACGGCGCGTTGGTATTTATGGTAGATGCAAGCAGCGGCGGAAATATCCGTCCGGAGTTCGTAACGGATGCAGTCCTTTCCCTCGCAGGTCTGGAGGCATCAAAGATTGAGCTGCAGACCGTGCGCATGGAAACCTGGATGAATACGGGAACGAAAGAAGAGCCTTCCTTTGTTCCGCTGGATGCGATAGGAGAAGCATTTTGAGCAGCGTATGCGTGATTACAAGAGCGATTTTAAAGGAACATACGGAACCGGTTTTAACTTCCTTTTATTTGGAAAAGGACAAACTGACAGAGGTTCATCCCCATCTGGAGGGACGGTCGCTTCTGGGAAATATTTACGTCGGGAAAGTCAAGCATGTGGTAAAAAATATTGACGCTGCATTTGTGGAGATCGCCGGTGGACAGACCTGCTACCTGCCTTTCAAAGAAGCGCAGGCTCCGGTGCTGACGAACCGCCGCTGGGATGGCAGATTGCTGGCAGGCGATGAGATTTTGGTGCAGGTGATGCGCGATGCATTAAAGACAAAAGAGCCTGCCCTGACAGCGAAGATCAGCCTGGAGGGGCGGCTGGCAGCAGTCGTTCTGGACGGCGGACACGGCGTGCGGTATTCCAAGCAGCTCCCAAAAGAGACGGCAGATCATTTCCGGGAAGTGCTGCAAAGTGTAACCGTTCCGGATGGAATGACACTGGTGGTGCGGACTGCGGCGGGGGATGCTGCGGATACAGCCCTTTTACGCGAGGCAAACGCTCTTCTCGAAAAGGCGCAGAAGCTTTTAAGCGTCGGCAGAAGCCGGACGGTCTTTTCCATGATTTCGGAGGAACGCCCCGGCTGGCTGATAGAGCTTCTCTCACATAAGCAGCTGCCGGATAAGATCGTGACAGATGAAACGCTCGTCTATACCGCGCTGGAGGACTTGTACGGCAGCGGTGCATCCGGTATAGAGAAAAAATTGCCTGCCGCTGCAGCGGATTCCGTAGAGCGGTTCGGCAAAAGAACTCCGGAGCTGCAGGGAGGCACGAAATGTCCGGAAATTTCGTTCTACAGAGACAGCCGACCGAACCTGTTTGCACTCTATGGGCTTGCCGGGAAGCTGGAAGAAGCGCTGTTGAAGCGCGTCTGGCTAAAATCCGGCGGATATCTGGTCATCGAACCAACAGAAGCGCTTACGGTGATTGATGTCAATACAGGAAAATATGACGGCTCCAAAAATGTGGAAGAAACCTTTGCCCTGATCAATCGAGAAGCGGCGCAGGAAACAGCGCGCCAGATCCGGCTGCGCAATCTTTCCGGTATTATTTTGATAGACTTTATCAATCAGAAGGACCGGCAGGCGGTAAAAGAACTGTTGGAGGAGCTGCGCAGCCTTTGTAAAGAGGATCCGGTCCCGGTTCGCGTCGTGGACATCACTGCTCTTGGACTGGTGGAGCTGACACGCAAAAAGGTCAAAGGCACACTGGCAGAGCAGTTAAAGGGGCTGAAACCTACAGGGGTACAGCGATAACTGAAATCGATCAGACAGGCAGGGAAAAGGCATGAAATTTCTTGGCATGAAAAAGGTGCGGGATGGCAAATATCTGAAAAATTATGAGCTGTCCTATGAAAATAAAGCAGGTAGGTTAAAAACCTACGAAATCGTCAGCCGAAAAGAGCTGGAAGGTGTGCAGGATCTTGGCAGACGGGCAAGCGGTGTCTCTATTGTGGCATTCCAGGATGGGAAAATGCTCCTTTTAAGGGAGTTTCGCATGAGCATCAATAAAGCGATTTTCAACCTATGCGCCGGGATGCAGGAAAAAGGGGAAACGATCGAGGAATGTATCCGCAGGGAGCTGTATGAGGAAACAGGACTTTCGGTGAAAAAAATGCTGAAGATCCTGCCGCCCTCCTATTCTGCAGTCGGTTTTTCCGATACGAAAACCTATATCGCCTTTGTAGAGGCAGGCGGGGATTTTTCAGACCATACGTCTGATAACGAAGAAATTTCCGCACGTTTTTACAGCCGGGAGGAAGTAAAAGCGCTTTTGGAAACGCAGGAATTTTCTTCCCGTTCCCAGATGGCGGCATTTTTCTTTGCAGAGGGAGCAGAACTTTGGAATAAAAACGATCCGAAACAGGAGGATGAGGACAAATGAAGAAAAAATGGTGGCATGAAAAGATCGGATATCAGATTTATCCGAAGAGCTTTTTCGATACAAACGGGGATGGCGTCGGAGATCTCAAAGGTGTGATCGAAAAGCTTCCTTATCTGGAACAGCTCGGCGTCGATATTTTATGGCTTTCTCCGGTCTATCCGTCCCCGATGGTGGATAATGGCTATGACATTTCTGATTATGAGAATATCGACCCGCGATTTGGTACGCTGGAGGATATGGATCGTCTGATCGCAGAAGCCAAAAAGAGAAATATTTCGATCATCATGGATCTTGTAGTCAATCATTGCTCCGATCAGCATGCCTGGTTCCGGAAAGCGATTGCAGATCCCAAAGGTCCTTATGGCGATTATTTTTACCTGAAAGAGGGAAAAGACGGAAAAGAGCCGAACAACTGGCGCAGCTATTTTGGCGGCAGTGTTTGGGAAAAGCTGCCCGGACAGGAGAATTTATATTATTACCATGCCTATGCCAAAGAGCAGCCGGATTTAAACTGGGAAAATCCTGCCCTGCGAGAGGAAATCTACAAGATGGTCAACTGGTGGCTTGACCGCGGCATCGCAGGCTTCCGGATTGACGCGATCATCAACATTAAAAAAGACCTGACCTGGGAAGATCTTCCGGTGGACGGGCCGGACGGCAGAGGCTTTTTAACCAACAGCATCACCCGGATGCAGAAGCACGACGGCGGGACGAAAAATGGCATTGGTGTCTTTTTAAGAGAATTAAAGGAACGCTGCTTTGCGCCCCACGATGCGTTTACGGTCGGAGAGGTGTTCGAGGTCGACAGGGAGCAGCTGGAAGAATTTATCGGAGAGGACGGATATTTTTCCACGATGTTTGCCTTTGATCCGATCCAGAGCTACAAAAAAGGAACCTGTCAGTGTGAGTTTGACCGGAACATGAACCCGGACGAATGGAAACGGGATGTGTTTGTCAACCAGAAGCTGCTCGGAGATATTGCATTTGAGGCAAATATTATCGAAAATCATGATATGGCGCGTGGTGCGACGATCTATATCCCGGACGAGGATTACGGCTTTGCCAGCATATCGGCGCTTGCCGGTCTGCAGGTACTGCAGCGCGGTATGCCGTTTTTATATCAGGGACAGGAAATCGGCATGACAAACTGTCCCTTCGAATTGGAAGACATTGATGATATCATGACGCTGGACAACTATCGTTATGCAGTTGCCTGTGGATTCCCGGAAGAAAAAGCGTTTGCTGGCTGTGCGCGGGAAAGTCGTGATAACGCCAGAACACCGATGCAATGGAGTGACGCGGAAAATGCTGGTTTTACAACCGGAAAACCCTGGCTGAAGGTCAATCCGAATTATCCTGAGATCAATGTGGCGCGGCAGGAAAAGGAATACGGTTCTGTATTGAATTTTTACAGGCGCTTGCTGTGCTTCCGCAAGTCGGAGGAATACCGTGATTTACTGACTTATGGTACGTTTGAACCGATGTACGAGGATCAGGAAAAGATTTTTGCATTTAAGCGTTGCCTCGGTAAGCAGTCTCTGACTGTAATCTGCAATGAAAGCTCTGCAGAGCGTTTCCTGACCTTAAAAGAGGATTATGAGGAAGTGGTTTTTGTCAATCTGCCGCAGGTGACGAGAATTGGTGACAACCTGATTCTGCATCCCTATCAATTGATTGTGGTGGAAACGACGAAAAAATAGTTGAATTCTTCGTGGGAATTGTATATAATAACAGTATCAACAACGAAGAGAGGGTGATGCTATGAATACAGTGATTACGATTGGACGTCAGTTTGGTTCCGGTGGCCGTGAGATCGGGGAAAAGCTTGCGGAGCATTTCGGCATCAAATGTTATGACAAGGAGCTGTTATCCAGAGCCGCCAAGGACAGCGGATTTTGCGAAGAGATGATTAAGACACATGATGAACGTCCGACCAACTCTTTCCTTTACAATCTGGTCATGGATACTTATTCTTTCGGCTACAATACATCCACCTTTATGGATATGCCGATTAGCCATAAAGTTTTTCTGGCACAGTTTGATGCGATCAAGAGCATCGCAAAAGAGGGTCCGTGCGTATTGGTTGGCCGCTGCGCAGACTATGCGCTGCACGACATGAAAAACTGCCTGCATTTCTTCATCTATGCGGACGAAGAGACGAAGATCAAACGTCTGGTGAAGAAATATCCTGACTTAAACGAGTCCAAGGCAAGAGACATGATGGTCAAGAAGGATAAACAGCGTCAGAGTTACTACAACTATTATTCCTCCAAGAAGTGGGGACGCGCAGACAGCTACGACTTCTGTTTAAACAGCTCGATCCTTGGTATTGATGGAACCGTGAAGCTGATTACGCAGATCATTGAAGATTTTGAACAAAAAGAGCAGTAGGTCTGCGCATTTACTGCGCTGACCGTAAGAGAACTTAAACTGGAAGGCAAAAATCCTATCGGCACAGCCGATTTGGAATGGATTTTTGCACGTAACTGTGAGGGTACGGAACAGTTACATTTTGAACAAAAAGAGCAGTAAAACAAAAGTGAAACAATAGAACCTATGCTTTGTGAGCAGTCTATTGTCAGGAATAACAGCGGTTTGAAATTTGTGATGTAGTTTCAAACCGCTGTTTTTGGATGGAATGAGCTGCTGGCGTATCATGGCATGGATGGAGAAACATCCGAGCGGGAGACCATTATGAAATATTTCAGAAAATACGTTTTGTCAATTTTATTGTGTTTTATCCTGACTGGCTGCGGGCAGCAGGCAGGTTTTTCGGAATCTGTATCTGCGGTACCGGAAAGTAATTTTACGGAATCCCAGACAGGCGTTCCGGAAACCGTGATGCAGCAGCAGACTGACGCGGATGCAGAAACAGCGGAAATAAAGTCGGCTTCCGACAACGTAAGACCCTCCAAAGAAGAAGTCCTTGCCATGCGGGAAAAAACGCTGGATGGGATGCCGGAGACGGAAATTTCCAGACTGAGGGAAAATATCAAAGTTGCAAATCTTCAAATGGAATCCGCATATCTGAATGACAACCTCTTTAAAAAGCTGTCAGATAAAGAAAGCCCATACTGGAAGTATTTTGACTGCAAAGGCGACATTCAGCTGGGCTGGTGGTATCATCAGGCGATCTATCCGAAGGATGTCATCATGAAAGCGGAAAATATCACAGAAGAGGAATTTGCGGAAACCTATACGGAGCCTGGAATTGTGACGAATAGCTTTGACGCGGCAGATTTTATTGATTTGATTTCCGAAATGAAGTCCTTTGTAAAAAATGAAGCCCTGGCAGCAGATTTACAGCAGCTGATGGATCTGACGCGAATGGCGCAGACAACGCATGAGATGCAGTATGCGAATGAACTCTATAAGGTGCTCCATGATCTGGACTATTTTCTTTTAAGATACGGAATTGAAGATGTCGGGCAATATACTGCCGATGCGGGAACCGTAGGCACTTATTATGGCGTTCTTGCAGTTTATGGGGCAGAGCCTTTTTCGGCAGAGGAACAGACAAAAGCGTTTGGCAAAATCCTGTGGGATGCATATTGTTTCGGAAAAATCGAGGGAACAGATCATGGAGTGCCGGATACCTATGGACAGGAAAGCACGTATTTTGCTTTGTACGATGTAGATGGCGATGGACAAGAAGAGCTGTTGCTCAACTGGACAGGTGCTTCGATGGCGGATACGGTAGAATATATCTGGGGATACGGAGATAACGGCACTCATGTAGAGCTGTGTGAGTTTCCGGCGCTGACCTGTTATGACAATGGAGTGATTGAAGCACAATGGTCGCATAATCAGGGACTTGCCGGAGAATTCTGGCCATATTTTCTATACCGCTATAATGCTGAAACTGATCAGTATGAAATCTGCGGCGGAGCGGATGCGTGGGATAAAAGCGTAGCAAAGACGAAGGAACAGGGAGACGTTTTTCCAGACGATATCGATGCAGATCAAGACGGTGTCGTTTATTATTTGCTGCCTGCCGACTGGGATGGAAACTATGATATGGAGCCTGTAGATGGAGCTAAGTACCGGACATGGCGGGAATCCTTTTTGGAGGGAGCGTCAAAACTGGACGATATCTGGTTTTGGGATTTGAAGGAAGAAAATATCGCAATCTTAGGTGCTGAAAAGCCAAATTAAAAACGGGAAATAAAGATTGAAAAATAAAAATTATTCAATCGAGAGATTTGTGTCTGCGCGCACTTGACACAAACTCGATATGCGTAAAAAGCGTGCGCAGAAATGAAAGGAAAAAATGGGAAACGAAAGCGGGACCTGGATTATGTATGGGGTAAGTCGGGAGGACCCGGAATGTATCCATACAGTCGATGAAGCAGTGGAATATATCAATAAGGTGGGATTTTTGCCGCTTTTTAAAAATGAGATTCCGGGGTTTTCACTGGAAGAGCGCACTGCACCGGAATATTGGTGGAGCGGCGATCCCAAAAGCGATCCCTGGGAATGGCGTGAGATCATTGCCAGAAGCGGTAAAGTCGCCTATGGAAAATTTTTTGATAAGAAAGCGGGTTTTATTTCAAAGCAGTGGTTTCCGTATTTTGCAAACTTTAGGCGGGACGGATATGATTTTGATGCGCTTTGGGATGATGAAAAGGCGTCCATCCGGCAAAAGAAAATCATGGATTTCTATTTAGAAGAAAATGCCGAAGCAGAATATTTTTCCAGTGAGTTAAAGAAAAAAGCCGGTTTTGGAAAGGGCGGTGAAAAAGGCTTTGATGGCGTGATTACGGCGCTTCAGATGCAGACTTATCTTTGTGTCAGAGATTTTCGCCAGCGAAAAAACAAAAAGGGAGAAGCCTACGGCTGGCCTGTCGCTGTTTACTGTACGCCGGAGCATCTCTGGGGACGGGATCATGTGACAAGCGCTTATACAGAGTCAGCGGCTTCCTCCGGAGAAAAAATCGCAGCGCACATGCGGGAAATCTACCCGATTGCAACCAGGCAGCAGGTACATCGGTTGGTGGGGAATATTGTTGCACTGTAATTCATAAAAATATATACAGTGGATCGGTACGGGCAGCAGAAGCGGAAATTAGAGGCAGTTTAATTCAGAGAGAGAGGTTTTGATTGAGGCATCCAACTATTCGCAAAAGCCAAGTTTAACGAATAGTTAGCACCGCTTTCCGTGATTTCGCAGAAAAATACGTTTTGCTTCGGTGCTAACTAATTCGTTAAACTTGCGGGTGTTTGATAAAAAATAGTTAGAACTTCTTTCTGGGATTTCGCAGAAAAATACGTTTTGCTTCGGTGCTAACTAATTCGTTAAACTTGCGGGTGTTTGATAAAAGATAGTTAGAACTTCTTTCTGGGATTTCGCAGAAAAATATGTTTTTGCTTCGGTGCTAACTAATTCGTTAAACTTGCGGGGTGTTTGATAAAAATGAGTTCAGGAGGCATATATCTGCTGACGCAGATGATTGCCTCCTGGGTTTGTCGCTTTTTTCGTAGATTCTGTAATTTCCAATTATAATTAAAATCTGCAATTTAAATATTTAAATGTCTGCAATTTATGTCTTATTATATACCAATTATATACCAATTATATACCATCTTATATGTCACATATCTGGAATCCGTTTTATAATGTTTATATGCTCACGCCAGGTCTTTTGAATCCAGAATGATTGTAAATGGTCCGTCGTTGATCAGCGCGACCTCCATTTCCGCACCGAATACGCCGGTTTTCACGACGGGAACTTCCTTTTTGCAGGCGTCGATGATGTATTCGTAAAGCTCGTTTGCATGCTGTGGTGATCCGGCTTTGACAAAGGACGGCCGGTTGCCTTTTTTGCAGTCCGCGTACAGGGTAAATTGGGAAACCAAAAGAAGCTGTCCGTCGACATCTTTTAACGCGAGGTTCGTTTTTCCGTTTTCATCCGAAAAAATCCGCATTCCGATCAGCTTGCGAACCATTTTGTCTGCTGTTTCTTTTGTGTCTTCGTCACAGATTCCGATCAGGACGAGGAAGCCTTTTCCAATTTCAGAATATAGTTTCTGGTCGATTGTAACGCTTGCCTGTGTAGTACATTGAATAACAAATTTCATAGGTAATCATCCTTCTGAGGTTTATTTTAAATTTTTAACAAACATTGTGAATAAAATAACAATGAAACAAGCCGGATTATTTTTTGCTTTGTTCCGAACTCGAATCTTCTGTTTTTCGATTGGATTCTACGGCTGGCGCAGCGTTATCCGAAGTTGTTTGCGCTTTTTCGTCCGGATGTTCTGTAGGGTGCGGAATAAACGTCTTCAAATCTTCTTTAAAATTCCGGAACGAAAACTGTTTCGTGCGATGTCTTGCGGGCTTATCTTCCGGTTTGGAAATAAAGCTGCCGGTCTGGACATCGACATAATCCAGTGTCTGGTACTCTTCTGTTTTATCGGACATGCCCTTTTTTTGCAAACTGCGGTTGACGTAGCGCTTGATTAGCGCATAAAAAACAGCAAAGATCGGAACACCGAGAATCATGCCCGGTACACCCATGAGACCACTGAAGATGGTGATGGAAAAAATAATCCAGAACCCGGAAAGACCGGTGGAATCGCCAAGAATCTTAGGCCCAAGGAAGTTGCCGTCAAACTGCTGCAAAATCCAGATGAAGATGATAAAATACAGGCATTGCATCGGATTGACCATTAAAATAAGCAATGCACAGGGTACGGCTCCGATAAACGGACCAAAGAACGGAATAATGTTGGTAACGCCGACTATGACGCTGATCAGCATTGGATATGGCATTTTCATGATGCTGACAACAACAAAGCAGAGGACACCGATGATGGCCGAATCCAAAATTTTTCCGCTGATAAATCCGCCAAAGGTGGAATCGATCAGACGGAAGTCTTCCATAATTACATTAGCCTGTCTGGTATCCCAGAAAGCGTATAAAAGCTTCTTCCCCTGGCTGACAAAGCGTTCCTTACTGGCAAGCAGATAGATGGAAATGATCAGTCCGATAACGAGGTTCCAGACTGCCTTTGCAAAGCTTAACATGCTTAGGGAGACTGTTTTCACGATGGCATTGATCTGAGGCATCATGGTTTTATTGAGAAAGTTTTCAAGATCTGTCGAATAATGATCGATCAGATCGGATACAGTCGTTTCGATGTCTGGATTATCAGCAAGCAGTTTTGCAGCCCAGTCACTGACGTTTTTTACATAGCTGGGGAACTGACCGACAATACTCTGGATACTTCCAATGATCTGCGGAATTACAACTCTGAAAAATCCGTACACCAAAAACAGAACAAAGCACAGCGTCAGGACGATCGAAATGCCGCGGCAATAGCTGGTCAGCTGTTTCCTTTTTTTCTGTAAGGACGGTTTTTGGGAAATCAGCCGGTCTCTGGCGGGATACAATGCAAAATGCTCGATGGCGTTTACCAGCGGACACATCAGCCATGCCAGAATAAAGCCGTCCAGAATCGGCATGCAGATGTGCAGCAGATTCTGCAGATGATCTTTAAAGTTGCCGCCGTGAAAGATCAGATAATAGGCGAGCAGCCCGCCGATTACAACCAGAAGTGCTGTTACGCCCCAGTATAGATATTTTTTTTCCCAGCGAAATTTCATATCAGGTACTCTCCTTTCCGTCATGCGAAGAAAGCTCGTCGAATTTCGCTTTCATCGTCGGGTTGTTTTTCGTAAGGCGCTTGATGCTCAGATCTTCCGCCTTGTTGTTTGCAAGCCGCAGGTTGTTTTCAGAAGAAAGCAGGGCCTCCTTTGTCTTCTGAAGATGGTCGATCGTTTTGTCGATTTCATCGATTGCGCGGTGGAACCGTTCACTCGCCAGACGGAAATTCCGATTGAATTTCTCTTTAAAATCATTCATATCTTCCTCAAAATGGGAAATGTCAATATTCTGATTTTTGATGACAGCAAGCTCCTGCTTATACCGCAGCGCATTCAGGGAAGCATTGCGCAGCAGCGTGATCATCGGGATAAAAAACTGCGGACGGATCACATACATCTTCGGATATCGATAGGAAACGTCCACGATGCCGGTGTTATACAGCTCGCTGTCTGGCTCCAGCATGGACACTAAAACGGCGTATTCGCAGTCTTTCTCGCGCCGGTCCTTATCCAGCTCCTTGAAAAAATCTTCATTTTTCTTTTTCGTTGCGGTTTCATCCATCTCGTTTTTCATTTCAAACATGATGGAAATAAATTCGATTCCGTCCGGATCCGTTTCTTTATAAATATAATCGCCCTTGCTGCCGGTTCTGGCATCGTTGTCCTTTTCAAAGTATGCATTCTGGAAACCGGTTGCGCGCAGCTTGTTGAATTCTGTCTCACAGTGCTGTTCTAAGCTTTCTCCGATCATTTTGGTGGACTGGCGCGCCTTGAAATCCTTATAATAGGCGATTTCCTCGTCCTTCATGCGCAGGCGCTCTTCGTACTGCTCCTTAATATTTTGCTCTCGGAGCCGGGTTTCCTGCTTTGCATGTTCTATTCTACCGGTCAGGTCATAAATCTGCCGGTCCATTTCGTTGATCTGCTTTTCTTTCTGGGCAGCTGCTTTGGAAACCGCCAGGGCGATATCCTTGTCCGCAGTTTCCTGTACAGATGTGATTTTGGCATTTAAAAGGCTGATCTGAGCGTCCTTTTGGGACAGAGCCTTTTCCTGTTCAGACAAAAGCTTTTCCTGCCGGGAACGGGCATCTGCCTCCGCCAGCTGTCGTGCGCTTTCTGCTGCCGCAAGCTTTGCCTGCAGCCGGGAAATTTCCTCCGCCAGCTCCTGTCTCGTCTGGGTCTGCGCCAGAAGGACAGCGTTTTCTTTTTCAGAAAGATATTGCGCTTTACGCTCGGAAAGCTCTTTCTCAAATTCTTTATCACGGACCTGTCTGACGATCGCCGCATAGCCGGATTCGTCTACCTGAAAGACTTCGCCGCATTTGGGACATTTGATTTCCTGCATGCACCTGCTCCTTTATCATGATTGGATATTCTATTAGTTTACTCTGTCGAGCACTTTTTTTCAAGGCGAATCCCGATAGAAACCTAGGATCGATCCAAATCCGGTAGGAATCACTGCGGTCTCTTTGCAAAAAGAAAGAAAAAATAGTATACTGTCAAAAGGAAAATCAGGATGAGAAAACCATTCCGGCGTGCAGACGCCGGTAATTATGAAACGAGGAAACAGCATGACGTTACAACAGGTATTGAGCCAGGTGCGGCGAGCCGCAGACGATTATGAAATGATTCAGGACGGAGACAAAATCGCAGTCGGGATTTCCGGTGGAAAGGATTCCCTGACGCTTCTTTATGCGCTGAGCACGCTCAGACGCTTTTATCCGCATCCCTTTGAACTGCATGCGGTAACTGTCGACCTTGGCTTTGAAAACTTAAATTTGGGCAAAATAGAGGCACTCTGTAAAGAGCTGGATGTCCCGTATACAATTGTGCCGACGCAGATCGCTTCGATCGTATTTGACCAAAGGAAAGAAAAAAATCCCTGCGCACTGTGCGCAAAAATGCGGAAAGGCGCATTAAATGAAGCGATCCGTGGGGCAGGCTGCAACAAAATTGCTTATGCACACCACAAGGACGATGTCGTGGAGACGCTGATGCTGTCTTTGATTTATGAAGGGCGCTTCCATACGTTTGCCCCTGTCACTTTTCTGGATCGGATGAATCTGACGGTGATCCGTCCGCTCGTTTATATGAAGGAAGCGGATGTGATTGGATTTGTCCATAAGCATGATGTTCCGGTTGTCAAAAGTCCCTGCCCTGCAGACGGACATACTCGCAGAGAATATGTCAAGCAGCTGCTGCGTCAGCTGAACCTGGAAAATCCGGGTGTGAAGGATCGGATGTTCACTGCGGTTCAGAGTGGTCTTGCGGAATGGAGGGTACATGAAAAACAGTAACAATTACCATGATGAAACTGCAAAGGAAAATATCCTCCAGCTGCGAAAGCTGCAGGAAGAGCTGCCGCGCTTCTGTCGCCAGTATTTCCGTGGAATCGAACAGACGACCGCGCCCCGCACGCGGCTTGCCTATGCGTATGACCTCGGTGTCTTTTTTGAGTTTCTGCACAAAAATAACAGCGTGCTTTCGAAGATGGATATCATAGAGTTTCCGCTGTCAGTTCTGGATCAGATCACAAAGGCGGATATCGAGGAATATCTGGAATATCTTTCGTATTATGTCAAAGACGACGGCACGGAATATACCAACGATGAACGCGGGAAACGCCGCAAGCTCGCTTCCCTGCGCTCGTTTTATAATTATTTTTTCCGGGACGAACAGATTAAAAGCAATCCTGCGTCCTTAGTGCCAATGCCGAAGCTCCATGACAAGGAAATCGTGCGTCTGGATCCCAACGAGGTCGCAATTCTGCTTGACCAGGTGGAGGACGGCACCAAAATGACCAAAAGTCAGATGAAGTTCCACGATAAGACGAAGGTGCGCGATCTTGCGCTTTTGACACTTTTGCTGGGAACCGGTATTCGTGTGTCGGAGTGTGTCGGTCTGGATATCAGCGACGTAGATTTTGATAATCTCGCAATCAAAGTGCGACGCAAGGGTGGATACGAGGACGTCGTCTATTTTGGGGAAGAGGTGGAGGAAGCACTTCTCTCCTACCTGGATCAACGCAAACATATGATTCCGATGAGTGGCCACGAGGATGCATTATTTTTATCCCTGCAGAACCGGCGCATGGCGGTGCGCAGCGTGGAAAATCTGGTCAAAAAATACGCTTCTCTCGTCACAACGACAAAAAAGATCACGCCCCATAAGCTCCGTTCCACCTACGGCACGACGTTGTATCAGGAAACCGGGGATATTTACCTCGTTGCAGACGTTCTGGGACATAAGGATGTCAATACCACGCGGAAGCATTACGCTGCGATGAAGGACGATCATAAACGGAAAGCTGCCAAAACAGTAAAATTGCGGGAATTATGATTTTTCGTTGACTTGTAACGCGTGCAATCTATTGTGCGGAATCGAAAACGGTCACTCTTCCAGTGTTGGACTGAGTGACCGTTTTTCCGTTCTCTTGTTACTTTTTCTGCCCGTGCTTGCGAAGGTTTTTATCGCTTCTCCATCGGCTTGGGCGATAAATCGGAGGTGGTTCGATACCCTCTGCAGGATTGTCTGCAGCGCCGGGGCAATTTAAATTGCCAGATAAATTGGCGTTTGCAGAATGTGCGGTATCCAGATGTTCCGATCGGTTATCGATCGGTTCAGCGCCCGGCTTGCGGAAGGTCAGAATCGCCTTGAACAGATCGCCATCGAGAAGAATCTGCATTGTGCCGTGCTGCAGCTCAGTAAAGCTTCTTGCGATGGCGAGACCAAGTCCGCTTCCCTCTGTGTTGCGGGAGCCGTCTCCGCGGACGAAACGTTCGGTCAGCTCTTCTCCGGAGACGGTCAGTTCCATCTGGGAAATGTTTCGGATCGCAATCTGCGTTTCGGATGCGCTGTCGGTCACGGTAACATAGACGCGCGTGGATGGCATGGCATATTTGCTGATGTTGGTATAAAGGTTATCAAAAATACGAAACGTCTTTTGCGGATCAAGCCGTAAAATTACTTTTTCTTCCGGCAGCTGAAATTTGAATGTCAGATTCTTTTCCTGCATGCGGGCTTCATATTCCAGATAGCACTGTCGAAGCAGGTTGCAGATATCGACATTGTCGTAATGCAGGGTAACGTTATTGGTAGTTGCCTTGCTGATTTCGAACAGATCTTCGATCAGTACCTTTAAGCGGAGCGCCTTTTTGTCCAGCGTATCGAGATATTCCTGCTGCTGTATTGGGGTAAGTCCCGGCTCCTTTAACAGGTTGATATAGGTAATGATTGCAGTCAGCGGCGTCTTTAGATCATGAGATACGTTGGTGATCAGTTCGGACTTCATCCGTTGGCTCTTGACCTCTTCGTCTACCGCTTTCTTGAAATCAGTCTGAATTTGTAAAAGCTCTTTTTTATAGCTTTCGAAAACGCCGAAGTCTTCTGAAAAAGCGGTATCGAAATCCCCTCTTGCGATCGAGCTGGTCGCACGCAGGAGGTTCTGATATTTGGTTTGTATGTCATGGACGTATTTTTTGAGCAGGAAATAGATAATCAGGGAGTAAATCAACAGTGGAACAAAGCCCCATACCCAGAAAAACGTAATGACAAACAGGATAATAAAATTGACGATGACCAATTTGGAAATCATTTTTTTGGCGTCTGTGCCGATATCGAAGCTGACAAGCTCCTGATAGAACCGGTTCCAGGCGTTCATAATCCTGCGCCAGTAGCGGATTAACAGGCTGTGCTCGCGGAACTCCTGCTTGCTGCGCAGACTGCCTGCTGCAATCGTACCAAGAAGAAAGGCGGCGAAGAAGCAAAGGAAAAAAATAATCGCCAAAAACAGATACAGCGTCCCGGACAAATGCAGCGGTGAAAGAACATGCTTTGTCAGGTTCGGAAACAGCTGTCCATGCTGAACGCCGCAGATCAGGCGAGTCAGGAAATAGGGCACCTGAAAAAACAGACAGAGAAGCACTGCTGCTATCTCGATCGGAAGCTGGCAGATGGAAAAGCTGCGGATACAGTAACCTCTTTTTTCAAACAAGAGAACCATAAAACCACCGAACAGGAATGCTGCAGCAAAAAAACCGATCAGCACGTGGGGAACCCCGGCGGCACAATAGCTCTGATACTGGAGGCTATCGTAATTGGTATCGCTCATGAACAGATCCCGGGAAGAAAGAATCTTCTGATACTGCTGTTGGGTGATGGCATAAATGATCCGCATATTCGAAGGACCGGAAAGCGAAACACGGTAACGGTAAGTCTGGCCAGAGTCTGAATCGAAATCTAACAAAAGGCTGTCGGAGTCATCAGAAAACTGCTGAAAATACTGTTCTCTTCCGGCAGTTTCCAGCTTTTTTAAAAAACTGTCGGACTCGTCGCCAAAATAAGCGCGGCAGCTGCTGACATGTCCGGCGGCATCATATTCGATAACTGCATAATAAATATAGGACGGATGCTCTGTCGAGGTTTGTCCGTTTAAAAGCGCAGTCAGTTCAGAAACACTGCTGTTTCCGATTTGCGTACCGGAAGCAGTATCCTGTGCACAGTAATCGACATATTGCGTCAGTTTCTCTGCACCCGCCTTCATTTCATCAATCTGTGACAGAAATACATTATACAGGGCTTCTTCCAGATCACCGTCAGAAACGGGGGTGTCAGACGAAGCGTCGGAAGAGATTCTGTCAGCGATCTGATAAGTGGCTGAAGAGGCAGAAAATTCAGGATCACCTGATTCACGGCTCCCCAGATAGTCGATCGTCAGATACAGATCGGAATAAGACCAGTTTTTCTGATCGGTCTTTTCTTTCAAGTATTTATATTGAATATAGTTACTCTGATAAAGCTGTTCGATAAAGGACATTTCCGTCAGCGGAGTGGAAAATTCGCTGGCCGCACGCGTTTGAAAGAACGGCAGAAACGCCATCAGACAGAGCGTCAAAGACAGGAGGATGACAAGCATCACTGTAACGCTTTTTGCCTTTGGACTACTGTTTTTCCATTTTGTAACCAACACCCCACACCACCTTTAAATATTTCGGATTCTTCGGATCGATTTCTATTTTTTCTCGGATTTTACGGACATGAACCATAATCGTGTCAGTATTGACTGCTTTTTCATTCCAGATGCGTTCGTAAATTTCGTCTGCGGAAAACACACGTCCGGGATTGCGCATCAAAAGCAGCAGGATTTTAAACTCAATGGGCGTCAGGCGCACCGGTGCACCATCAACAAAGACTTCTACAGTCTCTTCGTTCAATTCGATTCCGCCCAGCACATGGTAAGTATCCTTGACCGGTTCAGCCGATGCGATCGCTTCCCGGTAACGGTTATAGCGCCGCAGTTGGGAATTGACACGTGCCAAAAGCTCCAAGGGCGTAAACGGCTTTGTGATGTAGTCGTCAGCACCCATATTTAAGCCCATGATCTTATCGACCTCTTCTGATTTGGCGGAAAGCATAATCACCGGGAAATCATAGCCCTTTTCCCGCACCTTCATCATCATCGTAATGCCGTCCATGCGCGGCATCATGATATCTACGATTGCAAGATCAATTTCTTCTTTTTCAATGACCGCCAGACCCTCGATTCCATCGCCTGCCTGAGATACGTCATATCCCTGGTTTTTTAAATAAATCTCGATTCCGGAACGGATATCGGCGTCATCTTCTACGATCAGAATATGATTCTTATCCATTGCAGCTTTTAACTCCCCTCTTTTGTATGGCGCCTGATAGTAAAAATAGTGTTCAGATCGCCTGCCTGACATATGTCCTATCAGTATAGCATCCGTGTCCCGGGAAAGCAAACCTTCGGACCAACTTTACGATACGCAAAAGAGCTTAGAAAAAAGCGGCATAAAAACGAAAGAAAATCTAAAGTTTTGAAAATATGTGCCCTAATAGCAGGTGTCAGCGGAATGATTTCCGAAAAATGTGACGGAACCGTTCAGTGAAAATCCGTGCTGTAGTATGGAATGATCAGATAATCTCCGGCGTGGATATCGTCTGCATCCTGTAAGTGATTCATTTCGCAGACCTCGTCGATATAATCCTGGACAGATGTATAATGATTATCCATATAGCGGCTGGAAATAGCGGAAAGCGTATCTCCCGAATATACCATAATGCTGCGGAAATACTTATAATGGACAGGTTCGGAGGATGCCTGCGCTCTGGATAAAAATCCGGTTGTCAAAATACCGATAAAGACCGCGATAAGGGTCGCTGCAAGGCTGAAAAAGATCCGTTTGGTCAGTTGTCTGGTCCTGCGCAGGTGGTTGCGATAGGAACGTTCCTGATATGCTGCTACTGCTCTGGCGGTCTGAAAATAGGTGCTGTATGTTGTGTTCATAGAAATCCCCTCCTGAGTACAATCGAACATACGGTTTCGAACATATGTTTCTATACATGGATTATATCGAACGTACTTTCGAATGTCAACAGGAAACGGTAAAAATCGAACACTTCTTCGGAATGTATGTTTGCTTTTTTATCAGGGGTATGTTATACTGAATTTACATTAAAATGCAGAAAGGAATTTTTCTATGACACAGAGAAAGATCACTGCAAAACAGCAGGAAATTCTTGATTATATAAAAGAAGAAATTTTAAAAAAGGGATATCCGCCGGCAGTTCGTGAGATCTGCGAGGCAGTTCATTTAAAATCCACGTCTTCCGTTCATTCTCATTTGGAGACGCTGGAGAAGAACGGATATATCCGCAGGGACCCGACTAAGCCACGCGCGATTGAGATTACAGACGACAGCTTTCAGGCTGTTCGCACAGAGATGACGAGCCTTCCGGTTGTCGGCAATGTTGCAGCCGGACAGCCAATCCTTGCCGAAGAAAATATCGAAAGCTATCTTCCGATTCCGGCAGAATCCGTGCCGACCGGTGAGCCGTGCTTTGTGCTGAATGTCCGCGGCGATTCTATGGTAAATGCCGGAATTCTGGATGGTGACCAGATTTTTGTACAGTGTTGTCAGGAAGCCTATAACGGACAGATCGTGGTTGCGCTGATCGATGACTCTGCTACAGTAAAACGTTTCTATAAAGAAAAGGATCACATCCGTCTGCAGCCGGAAAACGATACGATGGACCCGATCATCGTAGACGACTGCCAGGTGATCGGACGTGTGTTCGGAATGATGCGGATCTTCCATTGAAATCCTCATTCCGCAGGCGTCACAAAGCAGCTGTACAAAAAACAAGCTTAATATGTTTGGTGATTGCGCTAATCTTACGGGTGTCTCCAGCCTTAACGATTGAATATTTCAAATGTGACGAATTTCGATATGATGTTTTCCCGATAAGCTGTCCGGACGGATAAATTCTGCTGTTCAATCCATCGCAACCGTGATAGAATGAATGCAGTGTTTCGGGATGGTACAGAATCATGGAGGGATGCAAATGGAACCGATGTATTTGTCAATCCAGCCCGTGGAAACCGGGAAGCGGATCAAGCAGCTGCTTTCAGAGCAGAACTATACGATCCGGGAGATCCAGGGTGCGTTCGGCTTTGAGAACCCGCAGGCGATCTACAAATGGGTCTCCGGAAAATCGCTGCCGAGCCTGGACAACTTTGTTATTCTCAGCCGACTGTTGCATACCAGCATTGAAAATATCCTCGTCATTGACGGGGATATTCCTCGTTTAGGGGGCTTTTTAAACCAAAGGTTCAATGACTTCCTCTCTCTCCCGCCTTATAATCGTGTCACAAGGAACTGATGCGAAGGAGGCGAATACATCATGAAAATCACATCGGCTTATGCCAATAAACTGCTCAAAAGCCTGACGGACGAGAAATCCTACTGGGAAGCCAAGGAAGCCGCATCCCGCACTTATGTTGCCGCCGTCGGTGAGGAACCGGTTATCCCGGAGTATGACTACACCGATGTTTCTGCGACATTAAAAGAGATCGACCGTAAAACCGTCATCATCAAACATGCTCTGAACCTGGCCAACGCCACCGCAAAGATCCCGGTCGGAGATACGGAAATGAGCGTTGACAGCATCCTGGTAAGAATGGCACAGCTTAACTCTCGCAAAGTGACCCTGGACGTTATGCGGAAATGTCTTCCGAAAATGAGGGAATCTTCTCATGCATTCAGCTCCAGAAATGCTGTTCCTGAATACCGCTACACCAATTACGATCCAGAGCTGGTAAAACAGGATTACGAACGCATTTCCGGCGAAATCATGGAAATGCAGATTGCCCTTGACCGGTACAATCAGACGTTCCTGTTTGAAGCGGACATTTAAAGAATTTTCCGTACAGGGTCTTTAAAAATGCAGATGGGATTGTTAACGTTCAGTGACATGGATTGTTTTCTTATTTTTTATCCGTTGTATCTTTCGGTTCATGGTACGCTAATTCAGCAAATATCAATGGTAAATAATCCCCCTGTAGAAAACCCGTGAGCGATCACACCGGTGCCGGGTACGGTTTCAGGCACCACGGCTGCGGAATGTAAATTTCGCAGCCTTTTCCTTACAGACAGCTATCACAAAGGAGGATCCCATGAAAAATTTCCTGAGACTCGACGGTCTGTCCATCCTGTCCGTCCAATATATGTATATTGATTACAAAGACTACCTTGCGGATTCCCTGCTCGCACAGAACCATGTTTCCGTGCGGTTCGAAAACGAATTCTCACGGGACGATTCCTCATACCGGATCATTCTCTGCAAAGTCAAGAAGAAAGACACGGCGGGATTTGAAAAATCCATGGAATTGCTATGCAATAAGATGCTGCTTTTCGGACACAACGATTACATGGAATTCTGCAATAGCATCATGGAAACACTGGAACAGAATCGAGGTGCCGCATGAAGAAATCATTTGTCCCGATCAGCAAACAGAGTAAGAAAGCACAAAAAGCGTACCATTCCACCCAGCGTTCCACCTGGGGCATCCTGAACCCGGCAACGCGGACCATGCCGAACGGCAAGGCATACAACCGGAAGAAGCAGAAAGCGAACGACAGAAGCGGCAGGGAATCCTTCTTCGACTCCCCGCCGCTTCCTTTTTTCTTTGCAGTTTCATCCATTGCGGTTTCTCCTTTCCCGTAATATCCCTGATACGACAGTTATATCACGGAACGGAAAAGGCCGCATTTAACCAACGGTTTCATTTTTTCAGGAAAAGAAAGAAGTGCAAGCTGCCTGCACTTCTTCTTCAAATAACCAATTTGAAAAAAACGGACGCTATTTGTTTTGATATAAAAAGCATGTTTCATAAATAAAAGGAAAACTACAACTTCTCTTCCAGAAAAGCGTCCACGTCGATCTGCTCGCCGTCTCTCCAGATACGCTCGAGATCATAGAACAGTCGGTTTTGACGGTCAAACACATGTACGACGAGATCGCCGTAATCCATCAAGATCCAGTTTCCGGTCGGATAGCCTTCCATGCTTTTTAAGGAATAGCCGGCTTTGGTGAGTTGTTCGTCTACATTGTCCGCCATTGCCTGCACCTGGTTTCGGTTGTTTCCGTTTGCAATCAGGAAATAATCTGCCAGAACGGAAACCTTTGCGATGTCGATCAGGGTAATATCCTCGGCTTTTTTATCTTCCAGCGCTGCGATCGCAAGCTGCGTCATTTTAGCTGCCTGTGTCATACGTTTCCTCCGTTTTTATAAAAATCATAGGTTTTCTGTGTCATGGAATCGATCTCCATATTTCCGCCCTTTAAATAGCTTAAGGTGTTCTCCAGCGCCATGATGAGTGCTTTGTCAAGATCTTCAAAAGCGATCCTTCGGATTTCCGGAAGATTTGGAGCCTGTTTTCTGCCGGGCTCGATATAATCCGACAGCCATACGATTTTTTCCAGCAGGGACATATCCGGCCGTCCGGTCGTATGGTTCAAAATCGCGTTCAGGATATCAGGATCTGTCACGCCGTATTTTTTGGAAGCAAGATAGCTTCCGACCTTTGCATGCAGTAAAAAAGGATTCTTCTCTTCTGCAGGATTGATCGGGAGATCGTGCTTTTTACAGATTGAAATCTTTTTTTCATTGCTTAAGCATTTTGCGCAGTCATGAAGCATGCCGGCGATCAGCGCGCTGTTTAAGTCTGCGCCGTAGCACATTGCAAGGGAAGCTGCGGTATAAGCGACACCGAGCGTATGTTCATAACGCTTCGGGTCGAGTTCTTTTTCCATCGCCTTACGTATTTTTTTCAGATCCGGCTCTTTCATTTAAAAGACTCCTTTCCATCCCTGTAATACCCGCTTTTTTCCAGAAAGCTGCGGACGCGTTCCGGGACGAGATAACGGACGGATGTTCCTTTTTGCAGGTGATCCCGCACCAGGGTAGAAGAAATTTCCACATGAAGGGACGGCATGAAACGGATATCCGCGCGGTAACGGGACGCGAGGGATTTTGCCTGCAGCATCAGCGCAGAATCTTCCCTGCCCTGCCGGACGGAGGCTGCCGTAATGCACTGAGTAAAAATCTGCTCCGGATTTTTCCAGAATTCCATCTGGAACAGCGTGTCCGCACCGACAATATAATAAAGTTCGTCCTCCGGATACTGCGCATGCAGTCGGGTAATCGTTTCACAGGTATAGGAATTGCCTTCTCTTACAATTTCCATGTCGGAAGCGCAAAAATAAGGGTTATCTGCTATGGCGAGCTGTACCATCTGAAAACGAATTTCTCCAGGCAGGATCTCCTCCTGCCGTTTCATATAGGAACAGCCGCTTGGAATGAACAGAACCTGATCCAGTCCATAAAAGCACCTCGCCTGCTCTGCAAGCAGCAGGTGCCCGTTATGGATCGGATTGAAGGTGCCGCCTAAAATACCGATTTTGCTCATAGGCTACCGCCTTTATCCATGGGTAAAATAACTGTTACAGGGGAAGTTCGATTTTCTTGTGGTCTTTGCTCTCTTTGTAGAGAACGATTTTCTTGCCGATGACCTGAACAACGGTAGAGTGTGTGCGCTCTGCTACGATAGCCGCGATTTCTCTGGGATCGTCGAAACAGTTCTTCAGGACAGAAATTTTAATCAGCTCTCTGGTATTGAATGCTTCTGCAATTGCTGCCGTGCATTCCGGGGTCAGGCTGGATTTGCCGATCTGAAAAATCGGTTCCAGGCTGCTTGCGAGCTTCATCAGATATGCTCTCTGCTTACTTTTTAATTCCTTCATGGGAGTCCTCTCTTACTTATAATAATCAAAGGATAAGCCGTACATCCGAACCGTATCGCCTTCCTGGATTCCAAGCTCCTCCAGCTTGTCCAGAATGCCGGCATCTTTTAAAAATCCCTGGAAGAACGCAAATCCCTTTTCGGATTCGAGGTTGGTATAGCCAAGCATTTTTTCGATGCGGGGACCTTCTACGACATATTCCTGTTCGAGTTCGTCATAGGTAACGGTATAAGGTTCGTCAGAAACCGCAAGTGCCATTTCCGGGAAGTACTCCTGCTCAAATACAGTCGGCTTTTCGTCAAGACCGTCCAGCATCTGACGGACATGATAGAGCAGCTCGTTGACGCCCTTGCCGCTGACTGCGGAAATCGGGAATACATCAATGCCCTTGGGACCAAATTCCCTGCGCAGCTGTTCGACCGGGGATTCTTCAAGATCGTAAATCGCATCGGTTTTGTTGGCTGCGATCACCTGGGGCTTTCTGGAAAGCTCCTCGCTGTAATTGGCAAGCTCTGCGTTGATCGCATAGATGTCCGTGATCGGGTCGCGTCCTTCTGTTCCGGCTGCATCGACAACGTGGATGAGCACCTTGGTACGCTCGATATGGCGCAAAAATTCATGGCCGAGACCGACGCCTTCGGAAGCGCCCTCGATCAGTCCCGGAATGTCTGCGATGACGAAGCTCTTCATATCCGGCAGATCGACAACTCCGAGGTGCGGATTTAAGGTTGTAAAATGATAATTTGCGATTTTCGGTCTTGCGTTGCTGACACGGGATAACAGGGTGGATTTTCCGACGTTCGGGAATCCAACCAGTCCAACATCTGCGATGACCTTTAATTCAAGTGTCAGTTCAAGCTCCTGTGCCGGCTGACCGGGCTGTGCATATTTCGGCGCCTGCATCGTACTGGTCGCATAGTGCTGGTTGCCGTTTCCGCCGCGTCCGCCCTTTAATAAAACGACTTTACGGTTGTCGCCGGACATATCGGCGATGACCTTGCCGGAATAAAATTCTTTGATAACAGTTCCTTCCGGAACCTTGATATAGATATCGTCGCCGTCCTTGCCACGGCAGTTTTTCTTACCGCCTTCCTGGCCGTCTCCGGCTTTATATTTTCCAACATGTCTGAAATCGGTCAGGGTATTTAAGCCTTCGTCTACGATAAAAATGACGTCGCCGCCATGGCCGCCGTCGCCGCCGTCCGGACCGCCTGCCGGAACATATTTTTCACGACGGAAGGAAACGTGGCCGTCGCCGCCCTTGCCGCTTCTGACATATATTTTTGCTCTGTCTGCAAACATACTCTGATTCTCCAAATGATATAATGAAACACCTGTCCAGCAGGGGTTTCATGTCTGCGGTTTGTCGTAAAAGCAACTTCTTTTCATATTCGATAAAAAGGCCCCAAACGTGCGTCTGGGGCCTTTTTGGAAATGCGGCCCGCCCATTTGTGCGTCCGCTTATGGTTCCTTGATAATGCTTACTGTTCTACGGGATATACGGAAGCCTGTTTCTTGTCTCTTCCCTTTCTCTCGAACTTCAGTACGCCATCTACCTTAGCAAATAATGTGTCATCGCCGCCGATGCCAACATTGATGCCGGGATGAATCTTGGTTCCGCGCTGTCTGTAAAGAATGTTACCAGCCTTTACAAACTGTCCGTCCGCTCTCTTTGCACCAAGGCGCTTGGATTCGGAATCTCTGCCGTTCTTGGTAGAGCCGACACCCTTCTTATGAGCAAAAAACTGAAGGTTCATATTGAACATTTGTTTACACCTCCTCGAATTTCAGCCTCAGGAATTTTTTCCCGTACTGTTTTTCAATGCCTGTCAGACCAAGGATCATGGTATCAAGCAAAAGCTTTGCCCGATCGCTGACCGGGGATTCAAATACTACATCAACCAGGCCTGCCTCGTCGTTTGTCACTACATTCATCGTATCGTCCGTATAACTTTCGATCGCATTGAGCGTATTGAAAACGAGTACGGAAACCGCCGCACAGATAATATCTGAACCGGCATCCGCATAACCGGCATGCCCGATGCAGTTAAACCCCTGATAGGAATCCTTTGTCTTTCGAATTAGAATCGTCGTCATAAAACATACCGTCGCAAAATCTGATGATTAAGCGTTGATTTTCTCGATTTTCACCTGAGTGTATGCTTGTCTGTGACCATTCTTCTTGTGGTAACCGGTCTTTCTCTTATACTTGTAAACGATGACCTTCTTGCCTTTGCCTTCGCCTACTACAGTAGCGGTTACGGTTGCACCTGCTACGTCAGCGCCGACCTTTAAGCCGTCATTGCTTACTGCGATTACCTGATCAAATGTTACAGTTTCACCGGCTGCTGCGCCAAGCTTCTCAACCTTCAGAACATCGCCCTCAGCCACCTTGTACTGTTTGCCACCTGTTGCAATAATTGCGTACATCTGGGACACCTCCTGTCAAGCGTTAAAATAATTAACGTTACTCGCTAACTTTGGTGACGCTGTTACAGCGCACTTATACCTCGTTACGCGGCATACTTCAGTATAATAGCATTCCACCTAAACACTGTCAAGTATTTTAACTTGATTTTTTTAAATTTTCTCGAAAAATGTTACTGTTCACACGTGCCATTCGCAATACAATAGAATGCGCGCTCTGCGAAGCAGATTCTGCAGCTTATAAGAGATCAAGCAGTCTCTGGAAATATTCCGGCAGCGGCGCACTGGTTTCGATATACTCTCCTGTCCGCGGGTGGACAAAGCCGAGGATCATCGCGTGCAGCGTCTGCCCTTCGAGCTTTGGAAACGGGCATTTCTTCGGACCATAAACGCTGTCTCCCAAAAGCGGATGACCGATTGACGCCATGTGGACACGGATCTGATGGGTGCGCCCGGTCTCCAAACGACATTCGATATAAGTAAAGCGTTCAAAACGCTCCAGGACAGTATAATGGGTGACGGCGCGTTTGCCATTCACCTGGTTGACCGCCATTTTTTTGCGATCGGCATTGTCCCTGCCAATCGGCGCGTCGATGATGCCTTCGTCGTCGGTCAGCACGCCGTGTACAATCGCCCGGTAGCGACGCGTGATCGTGTGGTTCGCAAACTGCACGGCAAGCGCCTGATGGGCGGCGTCATTTTTACAGACGATGACAGAGCCGGTCGTATCCTTATCGATTCTGTGGACGATTCCGGGGCGCAGCACGCCGTTGATGCCGGAAAGCTGTCCCCTACAGTGATACAGTACGGCGTTGACGAGGGTGTGGCTGTAATGCCCGGCTGCCGGATGGACAACCATATCCTTTGGCTTGTTGACAACCAAAACGTCGCTGTCCTCATAGAGAATGTCCAGCGGGATGTCTTCCGGCTCGATATCCGGCTCCTGCGCTTTGGGCAACAGGAAAGATAAGTCATCTCCTGCCTTGACTTGATAGCTTGCTTTGACAGGCAAGCCGTTGATGCAGACGCGCCCCTCTTTGATCATTTTCTGGATAAAAGAACGAGATAAAGAGTCGATCAGCGCTGCAATGCACTTATCGACTCTTTCTTCTTCCTGTTCTTCGGTAATCTGAAATCGAAATAAATCAGTTGTTTCCTGTATCGGGTTTTCCATTATGCTTCCTTTTTTGAGTCCGGTTTCCTTCGTTTTAAAAAGTCAAAGTCCTTTTCCCCGAAATGCCCGAAAAAGGCGAGACAAAGACCTGCCGCGCAGACAAACGTTACATAAATATCAGCTACGTTGAAGATCGGGAAGTCGATCAGGCTGATATAGATAAAATCCACGACATAATCCAGACGGATGCGGTCGAAGAAGTTGCCGAGCGCTCCTGCCATCAAAATCGCCCCGAGGATATGGAGCATGGTATATTTCCGTGCGGCAGGCATGCGCCAGAGCGCATAGATGCAGGCGAGCAGAATCAGGCTCGTCATCAGTACAAAAAAGATTTTCTGATTTTGTAAAATGCCGAATGCGGCACCACGGTTTTCCAGATAGCGAAGCTCCAAAGCACCGGGAATCAGCGAAACCGGGGCCTGATCCTTTAAGTGAAGGACAGCAAGGTGTTTCGTGAACTGGTCAAACAAAACACCGATAATTGTGATCAGGAGATCTATAAAAAACATTTTTTTCGCAGAAAGATTCATATCAGTCCTCATCCTTAAAGTTCAGTTCTTCGATGGCAGCTGTCATCTCTTCATCGGTTACGGTATCGTCGATCCGTGCATGTCCGATCCGATCTAACAGGACAAAACGGATTTTGCCGCCGCGCATCTTTTTATCGGACTTGGTCAGTGCTACGATTTTTGCAACATCCAGGTCATCTGCAGAAATCGGAAGGTTGAAGGGAACGAACATGTCGCGGATCTCGTAATATTCTTCCATCTCGATGAGCTCTTTTTTCCAGGAAATATAGGCAGCAGCAACGCAGCCGAGGGCGACGCATTCGCCATGCAGCATCTGAAAGCCGCTGTTTTTCTCGATTGCATGACCGATCGTGTGTCCGAAGTTTAAGAGCGCGCGTTCGCCCTGTTCGGTCGGATCGTTTTCCACAACCTCTTTTTTGATCTCGCAGCTGCGCTTGATCATGGAAAGGAGCGTTTCCGGGTCGCGTTCGCAGATTTCATACATGTTAGAGATCAGCCATTCATAATATTTCGCATCTTTGATCAGACCGTGCTTCATGATTTCTGCAAAGCCGGAATAATACTGTCTCGCGTCCAGCGTCTGCAGGGTGTCGAGGTTCATGTAAACGAGTCTCGGCATATGGAACGCGCCGACCATATTTTTGTAGGAATCAAAATCTACGCCCGTCTTTCCGCCGATGCTTGAATCCACCTGGGCGAGCAGGGTTGTCGGGATCTGGATAAAATCGATGCCGCGCAGATAGGTCGCTGCAGCAAAGCCGGTCATATCGCCGACCACACCGCCGCCGAGGGCTGCGAGCATGTCCTTGCGGTCAAAATGATGCTCGATTAAAAAAGCGTATAAAGTCTGGATGTTGGCGAGGGTTTTATTCTCTTCGCCTGCCGGAAATTCAAACACTTCTACCTGTGCAAAGGCAGAGGAAAAAGCTTCCTTGACCTGCGCAGCATAAAGGGGGGCAACATTTGTGTCCGTAACGATGCAAATCTTACGATCCAGTGCGGAAACCGAAAGTGCTGCGCCTGCAAGCTCTTCAAAGCCGATCGTCAGCACAATATCATAGCAGGGCTTTTCTTCACAGGATACCGTCAGTTTTTGTTTCATGAAATTCCTCCTTCGGGAAAAGTTTCCGGGCAAAACAGGGACAACCTGCCAGAATGGCAGGTTGTCCGCCTAAACAATAGAATGTACGCTCTGCGAGCATTCTATTGTCATGAATAAATCCGATGCTGCGCAGTCTTTGCGCTGGTTGCATCAGACATCCCTGACATCGAATGCGCCGCCGATAATTTCCTGAGAATCGCCGGAAATATCAACGCTTGCAGGGGTAATAATAAAAATAAAATGCGAAATCTTCTGCAGATGACCGTCGATTGCGTAACAGGACCCAGACGCGAAATCGATAATTCTCTGTGCAATATCAATGTCAAGCCCTTCCATATTGAGAACGACAGTGCGGTTTTCCAGCAGTGTTTCGGTAATTTCTCTGGCGTCTTCTACACTGGTAGGCTTAATGACCTGTACGTTCATACCGGGTACGCCGGATTTGCGCGGTGCAGGACGCATGGGAGTTACTTTCTGAAGCGCTTTTCTTGGGCGTTCCTCTTCTTCATAGGAATCAGCCTTCTGAATGCTCTTGATTTTGGGTTTCTTCTCTACCGGCGCTTCGTCATAATCATCATATTCATCATCATAGTATCCATCATCTTCATCGTCGCCTAATTTCATATAGCCCAAAAATTTGTCCATCAATCCCATTTTCGAAACATTCTCCTTTTATTCCATATCGGCCACTGTCCGAGTACCGAATATCCCAGTACCGACTCTCACACAGGTGGAACCTTCTTCAATGGCTGTTTGGTAGTCGATGGTCATGCCCATCGATAAAACGTCCATAGAAACATTATCAACACTTTCCTGTGCGATGTCAACAGATAATTTCTTCATCAGCTGAAAATAAACCCGGTTCTCTTCCGGCGTCTGCGTAAGCGGTGCAACCGTCATCAGCCCCCGGATATGGACATTTGGAAGAACTGCGATCTGCCGCACCAGCGCGAGGGTATCCTTCGGGCGGATGCCAAATTTGCTCTCCTCTCCGGCACAGTTGATTTCCAGTAAAATATCTGTCTGCGCGTCTTTCTTGACGCTTTCTTTGCTGATTTCCTCCGCGAGGCGCAGGGAATCGACGCTGTGGATCATTGTCACTTTCCCGATCAGATATTTTACCTTATTGCGCTGCAGATGTCCGATCATATGCCAGCGGATGTCTTTTGGAAGCTGGTCGTATTTATCGCACAGCTCCTGCACCTTATTTTCCCCGAAATCGCGGATTCCTGCGTTGTAGGCTTCCTGCAGGGCGGAAAGCGGTTTTGTCTTGCTGACTGCAACCAAAAGGATGTCATCGGAGGTTCTCCCGGATTTTTTCGCGGCTTCTGCGATATTGTTCTGTGTTTGTTTTAGATTTTGTGTAATCATGCTGTTCCTGCTCCATCCCTATCGTTCTGTTTTTGGTAAAGGGTCTGTATTTATTCATTGATCAGCTGATCTACGTCCACGCTCGAAGCGTCGAGCACGATATAATCGTAGGTGCTCAGACCGTAGGTGGTGTTGGATTTGATCAGCGCGTATTCGTCGTTCTGTTTTAAAATCTGGATTTCCTTAAAGTCGGCGTAGCCCTTGTTGATATTGAACACGCCGGTCAGGGAAGCCGTCTGGGATACTGTATAGCTTTCCGTCGATTCCGGTTTGATCAAATGGTCGCCGACACGCAGGGAGGAATCGTCCAGATAGTAATTCTCATCGTTTTCCTGATAAATCTGTGTCGCAACAAATTCCGTCGTCAGGGAGCCGTTTTCTCCCGCCGTTTCGCGCAGGACACCGGTTGCGCCGTTGCTTCCGCCCTTTGTGATATAATCCTTCGGGATCAGGAAAAATTCCTGCGTCGTGATCGCGGAAAGGGGAACCTTTAAACCGCTCTCGGAGTCAGATAAAATTTCCACGTCGAGAAAACGGTCGGTTGCAAAGGTGATCATGGAATTGTTTAATTCCAGCACTGCCAGGACATTTCCCTCGCCGCCGTTGTCGATGATGGAAACCTGTCCCCAGGATTCATACTGGTTTTTGAGGAAACGGACTTTGACGTACTGCTCGTTCTCTAACTGCGCTGCTGTCGTGCGGTCGACCTGAATTACGATTCTCCAATTTTCGCTGGTGGAAAGTCGGTAGAGGGGATCGGAGGCAGAGGTCAGCTCGTTGCTGATCAGCTGCGTTTTTTCGTAGTTGTCTTTTTGAAAGTCAGCGTCAGTCAAATCGGAGGGCGCTTTGTCTTCATAACCGTCGATCGAATAGGTAATAATGCCGGATTCCGGCGCATAACAGAGATTGACCGGTTGCGTACTCGCTGCATTGTTGATGACCTCGAGATTTTCCAGTACGTTAATGTTAGCGAGTTTTAAAACAGTGCCTTCCAGCTCATATTTGAAGTTGTAGACGCTGTTGAACTCATGGGGGGTAAAATTCGCGCAGAAGCCGGAAATACTTGTGCGCAGCTCGCGCATATCGCTTTCCGACAGGGAAGTGTTGTCCGCGTTCTGCTCGTCTAAGATTTCCTTGATCTGACCGCTCTCATCTACGGTGCAAACAAGCTGATTGGCACCGACACGTTCCCCTTCACGGGCATAATAGTTGATATAGCCGTTGTAGGAGCTTGTCACAACCGTTTCATCGCGCAGGGCGATGGCCGTATAAATATTATCTACAGACAGCGCGCCCTCCTGTACGCGGTAGGCGACGACCTTCTGATCCCGGAGCAGATAACTCCCGACGCAGATAATGATATAAACAAAAATCAGGAAAAAGATAAACGTCCCGAGATTGATATTGAAGGGTTTGCGGTACTGTCTGATATTTCCGTTATTCTGTCTTGCTGCCAAATAAAAAACCTCCGGCTTTTTCCAAAAATAAGCCCCGGCAGAGTTCCTCCGGGGCTTTTTCTTCAGAGTAGACCAGCTTCCGGCTGGCGGTAAGCTGAGATCTCCTGTTTCAATAAACTCATTTTATCAGATGGATACGATGATCTTGGACTTTAAGCTGTCGTCCAGTTCGGATTCATTCAGGGAAACGCTGAGTACGAAATCCACGCCAAACTTTTCGCTCATCTCATCCAGCTTTGCAACAACGCCTGTAATGTTCTGACCTTCCAGGTTTGCAATTTTCAAAAAGCTGTCAAAATACATCTGCTCGAGGTCGTGATCCTGAGAGATGATGCCACTGACGAATCCGAGAAATGCGTCGCTGGAATCGATCATGTAGTCAGGAACTACGATCAGACGGATTTTGTTATTCAATTCATACATGTGTTTGGGACTCTTGTCCAGATATACGATGCTGCCGTGCGCATCCTTTACCTCATTATTCACTTTGTCCAGAAGAAATTTTGTTTTACCCTTGCCCTTTTCGCCTACGATTAACTGAACCATTGCAATCCCTCCTAAAGTATATTCCCCTTTATATGTAAACATTACACATATAACATATAGGATATGTTTTATTATAGTGGATTTCGCCCAAAAAAACAACCTTTATTTTCACTTCTGTTACGGTTCACTCACAGCTTTCCGGATGAACGGTGTAAGGGCTGAAACGCCCCACGCCACCCGATTAAGAAGTCGCCTGCTTCAGCAGGGCATTCATCTCTGTATACAGGATCCCGCGCTCCGCCGACTTTAAAATCACCGCAATATAAGGGTTCCCGGAGGTGTCGCGTGCAAGTAAAATCAGACAGTTTCCTGCAGCACTTGTGGTGCCGGTCTTGCCGCCGATTACCGTAACCCTGTCCGGCGCTGCGACATTGCCCGCCAGGTATTGATTGGTATTTTTGACGGAAAGCGTTTTTTCGCTGCCGTTTTTATCTGTATAGACGGTATCATAGCTCGTCATGCTGATGATTTCATTGACCGTGTCGTATTTGAGCGCCTCATTGAAAATCAGGTACATGTCGTACGCCGTGACGTAATGGTTCTCTGCATTAAGTCCGTGCGGGTTTACAAAATGGCTGTTGGTTGCACCGATCGCCTGTGCCTCTTCGTTCATCATATCCGCAAAGCCCTCTACGGAACCGCCGATATGCTCTGCAATTGCAACGGCCGCGTCATTGGCGGATTTGATCAAAAGTGCATGGAGTGCCTGGTTTAACGTCAATTGGTCACCCTCTGCAAGGCCGCAGACAACTGCTCCGCTTTCCAGGTTTCCCATATTGGAGCTGACCGTAATCACATCGTCCGGGTTGCCGTATTTGAGTGCGACAACCGCTGTCATCAGCTTGGTGAGGCTCGCAGGAGCCAGCCGTTCATGAATGTTTTTGGCATAAAGAACGGTACGGGAATTCAAATCAAAAAGACCGGCCGATGTGGCATCCGTCATATCAACAGCGGAATTGTCCGTATTGATATCTCCGTTCACAACACAAAGGCCGGATGCAAAAGCATCTGCTGTCTCGAAACCGGTATCGCCGGAAATCCGAAACGCAGAAACCTTATAATCCGGATTATAGGAAAAGGCAATTGCCTCATCGCTGCAACCGGTCGCACCGAAGCAGACAGCAAGCGCTGTCAGTAGTGCAAGACATTTATTTGTACATTTCACGCCAGTCTAAATCTCCTCTGTCCAGGGACTTGATCAACAGTTCTGATGTCGCCAGATTGGTAGCAACCGGGATGTTGTGCATATCACACAGACGCAGGATGTTGTTTACCGTAGGCTCATGCATCTTCGGAGTCATCGGATCACGCAGGAAAATGACAAGGTCAATTTCGTTATGCTCGATCTGTGCGCAGATCTGCTGTTCGCCTCCAAGATGTCCCGCCAGATATTTGTGGACATTCAGATTGGTAACTTCTTCGATCAGACGACCGGTGGTACCTGTTGCATACAGATTGTTCCGGCTTAAAATGCCTCTGTACGCAATGCAGAAGTTCTGCATCAGTTTTTTCTTTGCATCATGTGCAATTAACGCAATGTTCATGTTGCCTTCTCTCCCATACTATAAATTATACAGGTTTTTTCGCTGAAGCCCGACATTTAAGACGAAGCCGATCCCTATATACATACTGACTAGCGAACTCAGCCCATAGCTGACAAACGGAAGCGGTAATCCTGTATTTGGCATCATCATGGTAGCGACTGCAATATTCATAAAGCCCTGGATTCCGATCAGGGAACCCATTCCGGCAGCGATAACCATTCCGGCGGTATCCTTTGCGACCCGCGCGATGGACACACAGCGCATTGCAATCAGGATCAGCAGCAAAATGACTACTGCCGAACCGACAAATCCAAGCTCCTCCCCAATGACAGCAAAGATAAAGTCCGTCTGGGATTCCGGGAGAAAATTGCCATTTTTGACGGATGCGATATCCGTATTGTTAAGTCCCTTTCCCCAAAGCTGTCCGGATCCGATCGCGATGACGGAATTTAACTGCTGATAAGCTTCTGTATCCGCATAGGTCGCCGGGTCAAAAAATGCCATAATACGGTCCCGCTGATAATCCTTTATCAGCGTCTGTCCCTCCTGCATGACAATGGACAGAAAAACAAGAACGGACGGAACCGCTACTGCGAGAACGCCCCCGATGATCTTCCAACTCAAGCCGCCGACAAACATCAGGACACAGAATAAAACAGACACCAGAATCGTCGTGGAAAGGTTGGGCTGTTTATAAATCAGGGTCAGAGGCGGGATGATAAAGAGGACTGCAAGCAACAGTACCCGCATCGTATTAAATCGTTCTCTATACTTCATAATAAACTGTGCATAGAATAAAATCAACAAAATTTTTGCAGTTTCTGACGGCTGAAGGTCAAAAAAGCCCAAATCGAGCCAGCGAGCCGCACCGTTTGCCGACCTTCCGAAAAAATGAACCAGAACGAGGGTCACAATCACGAACAGGTATCCGATCCATGCCAGTTTCAACAGTCTGGAATAGTCCAAAAAGGCGATTACCAGCATGGCAATCAGACCGACTGCCATGCCGAGAATCTGTTTGCTCTGTACACTTTGCTTGGCGCTTCCGATCGCAAGGATGCCGATAACATTTAAGGCAATCACCAAAAGCACCAGAAGAAAATCAAAATTCTTTAGTTTGTATCTCCGAAACATATTGCTCCTTTAGCTGATTTTATGGAGATCCAGAATCGGGATGTTGGCGTAGATCGAAGGGGTCTTCGCCCCCTTGCCCCGCGTCGGCGCTTTGCTGATCTGGATTTCCATATTGTTTGTGTCTATTTTCATATAGCGTGATATGACTTCTGCGATATCTTTTTTGATCATCTCCAGAATTTCGGGCGAGCAGTTGACGCGGTCGGAAATCAGCAGGATTTTCAGACGGTCCTTTGCAACCTCGCGAGAGGGTTTTCTGCGAAAAAGATTAGACAGTTTCATACGCGTCCCTCCTGACTTTTATGAAAAATACCGGTGACCTTCGTCCAGAACGAAAAAGTCGGTTCCGGAAGCAGATACGGGGTCTCCTGCCCCAAAATCCGCTGGCAGATGTTCCGGTAGGCGCGTCCCGCCAGCGTGTGGTTGCCGACGAGCGGTTCACCCTGATTGGTTGCGATGACGACGTTTTCATCGTCTGGCACGACGCCGATGAGCGGGATGGAAAGGATGTCCACCACGTCGTCTACGCTCATCATATCCCCGCGCCTGACCATTTCGTAGCGCATCCGGTTGATGACCAGATCGATGCGTTCAAAACCAGATGCCTCCAAAAGACCGATGATACGGTCCGCGTCGCGGATGGCGGAAACCTCCGGCGTTGTGACGACGAGCGCCCGATCCGCACCGGCGATGGCATTTTTAAACCCCTGCTCGATGCCTGCGGGACAGTCTAACAAAATGTAATCAAACTGCTCTTTTAAGTGTTCCACCAGCTTTTTCATCTGGCTTTCGTTGACAGCGCTTTTGTCCCTTGTCTGCGCGGTTGGCAAAAGGTACAGACCGGGATAACGTTTGTCGCGAATCAGCGCCTGCTTGACGCGGCAGCTTCCTTCCACGACGTCTACAAGATTGTATACAATCCGGTTTTCCAGTCCCATGACGACATCCAGGTTCCGCAGACCGATATCGGTATCGATCAATACAACCTTTTTTCCAGCCGCCGCCAGACCGGTTCCGACGTTTGCGGTCGTCGTTGTTTTTCCGACACCGCCTTTTCCTGAGGTAACGACAATGACTTCACCCATGGCATACGATCCTCCGATCATGAAATATTGGCGTTCCCTGAACAGGCTGCACTAAACAGGCAGTTCATTCAGTAATTCTTTGGTAATGGACTGCATTTGTATTTCGCCGTTTCGGACGCATGCCATCTGCGGCTGCCCCTTGCGGAGCCTTCCCGCCCATAAGCGGCTTTCCTTTGTTTTATATTTGAAATCTCCGATTTTTAATTTCTGCGGAGTCATTTCAAGCGCTGCAATAAAGTGATGGTCCCTGCCGTCGCCGCCCGCATAGGCGTTTCCGGCAAGCCTTCCCAGAACGATGATATCCTTTGTGGAAATGATGCTGCAGCCTTCTTCCACGCTGCCTAAAATGACGATGCTGCCCTCGGTTTCAAGAATCTGCCCGTCTTTTAAGCTGCCGCGGTAAAACTGTCCATCGTCCCCGCTCGCAGATTTCTGCGCAAAGTACCGAGCTGCTTCTGCTGCGTTGGAAAACTGGTTCTGGAGCCCGGCATCTTTTCCGATGACACAGAGCACCTGCAGACGGCTGGATGAGGTGATCGTGTCCACGAGGATATTTTCCTCCTCCTGGGTAAGCGTCCTGCCCTCAAAGGATACCGCGACCTGCATATCCCCGAAAAAACGGGCTGAGTCGCGGAATTTCTGTGCAAGATCCAGACAGAGCTGTTCAAATTCCAGCGTATCATCCAGATAGATTGCAATGCCGTCTTTATAGCTTTTGAGAATTACGGTGTTTTTCATGATCAGTCTCCTCCCCCAACGACAGTTTCCAGGGAAAGTGCAGTCTGGCTGTCAGTCAGGGCTCCGTTTTCGTCCAGGTCGAAATACACGGTCATCAGCTGCTTGGAAAGCTGGCAGGCGTAGTCGGAGGAATAACCGTTTGCGATACGGATCGCCATAGAGACCTCCGGATTGTCGTAAGGCGCGTAGCCGACGAACAGACCGTGGTTTGGACGGGACTTATCTTCTTCGGCGGTACCGGTCTTGCCGGCAACCTCAACGCCGAAATCCTGATAGTATTTCTTGTTCTGGACAACGCCGCGCATGCCCTGATGGATTGCATTCCAGTAGGACTGGGGCATATCGATCGTATTGCGGACGTTTGCCGAATAATTGACAAGCAGGTTGCCAGAGGTATCCGTCACCTTATCTAAAAGCGTCAGGTCATAGCAGGTACCGCTGTTTGCAACGGTCGTCACATAACGGGCAAGACCGACGGTGGTGAAGTTGTTGGTACCCTGTCCGATTGCGGATACAACAGACAGTGCGTCAGAAATCTGCGGTTCGGATTCTTCAATTTCAATGCCGGATTTTTCGTTCAGTCCGTACATAGACGCATATTTGGCGAGCTTTTCATTACCGAGATCCTGATCGTATTTATCGCCGTTTAAGCCGAGCTGATAGCCGACCTCGTAAAAAAAGACGTTACAGGAGTTCGTGATCGCTTCGGATACATTTAAGCTGCCGTGACCGCTTCTCTTCCAGCATCGGGGCTGATAATCGGAGAAACGGGTAAAAATTCCCGGACACTCGATTCTTGTCGTCAAATCGATCACATGCTCCATCAAAGCCGCGGTAGACGATACCATCTTAAAGGTGGAACCGGGCGCCGTACGCATCTGGGTCGCATAATTCCACATCGGGCGGGAAAGATCCTCGCCGCTGGAAATCCGCGCATAATATTCTGCGTCGATGCCGTTTGCCAGCCGGTTGTTATCATAGCTGGGATAGCTGACGAGCGCACGCACCTCTCCGGTGTTGACGTCTGTTAAAACGCAGGATGCCGAATACGGGTCGAGAGCAAGCTGTGCCGGGGTGATCTCGAGGTTGCGAATCAGATTTACCATAAAATTAAAGGCAGAAACACTGCCGGATTTTAATTCGGCGATTTGGTTTTCTGTCGGGTTGATGACATCCTGTTCGATCAGGATGATGCAAACCTGGGTTCCGGTAATCCGGTTCTGCTCGATCATGTACGGAATCAGTTTCTTTAAGAAGGTCTGGCTGTCCAGCTCTTCTAAAATGTAGGAAACCAGCTGCTGATAGACCTCCGAGGAATCGGAATATTTTCCCTCCAGGGGAAGCTGGGTCACGTCGATCCAGTTTTTGGAGATCGCGTATTCCAGATATTCCCGGATGCTGATCGTCTCATTGGTCGTCCAGTCGATGTAGGTCTGATCGGTTTTATCTACGCCGGATAAAATATTGTTCTCCGGCAGCAGATTGTTGATGATATAGCTTTCATATGCCTTATATTCTGCAGGAAGGCTCTGATAAGCGATCGTTCCGGACAAAAGCTCCCCGGAGAGCCAGGTAAAGACCTCATCGCGCCGGGATAAAATCGTCTGATAGACGCTGTGCTGGGTTTCTCCTTCGACGGCAGCTTCCATTTTGGAAAGCTCGATCACGTTATTTTTAAACAACGCGCTGTATACATTATCGATCGGAATTTTTAGGTTCGCGCTGGAAACATCGGTGGAATCATAGTTTTTAACGTTGATGATTTTATCCACCAGAATACCGGCAACGAATTTTTCCAGGATATTATAGGCGTCCGCCTGGAGTTTGCTGTCGATCGTCAGGTAAACGTCGTTTCCGGCAGTCGCGTCCACATGGTTGAGTACTTCTACCTCCCGACCCATCCGGTCAACAAAGACTGTCTCATAGCCCTTTGTTCCCTGCAGATATTCTTCCATGACCTTTTCGATGCCAGCCTTGCCGACGACATCCGTCAGCTCGTATTCTTTGACATCCGGCGCGCTCTTGACGCCGTCCATGCCCTCTTTACTGTTTAATGCGGTCAGTTCGTCCGTCGAAATTTTGCCGGTGTAGCCGAGGATCTGGGAATAATACGGTCCGTCCTTATATTTGCGGATTGTGTCCTCCGCAACGGAAATGCCCTCCAGCTCGTCCTGGTTTTCTGCAATTGCGGCAACGGTTTCTTCCGAAACGTCAGTCGCGATTGTAACCGGGATATATTTCTGATATCCGGTGGTTCCCATCGTATACCGGATCGCGATGATGTTGAGCAGTTCTTTTTGGGTATATCCCTCTCCGACTGTAAAGCTGTTTTTATCGTTCGGATCAGTCAGTCCGCCGATTGCGTAACGTTTGGAGCCGGCGAGATATTCGATAATATCCTGCGCGGTTGCATTTTTCTGGCGCTCTTCCAGATCGGAAATCCGGGTGATACCGTAGACGTCAGCGATAAAACGCAGCCTTCTCGAGCCAGTCACGCTGTAGGCAAATTCGCCGTCGTCATCGATATAAATATTGAAATCGCAGCTGATGCTGTCGCCGTTTTCATCCAGAATATGAAGGACTTTTTTGAGGATACCGTTAATTGTGGCATTTTTTCCGCTGGATTCATAGACATCCTCGATCGTGACAGAGCTGGAAAGCTCGTTGTAGGCGAGCGCAATGCCGTTTACGTCGTAAATATTGCCTCGCGTGCTTGCAATCGAACGCTCTTTTTTGATTTTCAGTTCAAATTCCTGCTGCTTGTCCTCGCCCTGTACGATCTGCAGCGTAAAAATGCGCTGGAACAAAAGGACTGCCATCAAAACAAACATGACGTACAAAAAAAACGTTCTGGAACTGATAAAATTGATCAGAAATCTCTGAATTTTTTTCAACAATTATTCTGTACTCCCTCGATCCGCACACCAGAGCCATTTGTGCAGCAGCAAAAGCAGCGGATAAAAAATAAATGCAACAACGATGGTGTAAACTGCTTCCGGTAAAATGATATGTAACAGATAGTAACCGATGTCAAGGCGCGCCCGCATCAGAAACATAATCAGATAGCAGACGAAATTGACGCAGAGGTCTGCAGCGGCAATCATCATCAGCGGAAGCTTGATATCTTCGGGATAAAAAAGCCGGTTCGCCTGTCCGCATAAATATCCGACATACAAAAACAGCAGCGCGTAAAAACCGAGCAGGTCTCCGGTAGCACCGTTCTGGGAAATGAGGCTGACGCCGTTTGCCGCAAACAGATCTGCCAAAAGCCCACAGGCAAAGCCTGTCCACATGCCGGCTTTGGATCCCTCCATAAATCCGATGGATGCGATCAAAATGACTAAAAGGTTCGGTTTGATCGAGCCAAACGCAATCCAGGGGCAGACAGAGGTCTGCAAAAGGAAAAAGACCCAGATCAGGGCGGCAACTGTCAGAAATTTTTTCATAGAAAGAAGCCTCCTTTGTCAGTCACCGGTCTGCTGTTTTTGTTCCATTACAACTAAAACCTCGTCCAGATGGGAAAAATCGACAGCTGGTGTCACCGTTCCGGATTTGGTCAGGTTATTGGAGGAAGTGCTGATCGAATCGATATAGCCGATCAGAATTCCGGGCAGATATTTATCACTGATATTGCTCGTAACGACCTTATCTCCGACTGATACGTTGTTGTCCGGGTCGGAAAGCTGGGAAAACAGGATCGTTCCGTCCGACTGTATGGACTGCAGGCTGCCGGATACGATTAAGTTGTTTGAGGTTGCAAGGACGGTTGCGCTGACGCTGCTCGTATCGGAAATGATGGAAATAACCTTTGCGTAGTGCGGACCAACAGAAACAACGCGTCCGACCAGACCGCTGCCTGCCATGACGTTATAATCGACCTGTACGCCCTCTTCTTCCCCCTTGTTGATCGTAAACGAAGAAAACCAGTTATCAGTTTCGCTGGAGATGACCCTCGCACCGATCTTGTCATAATCGGAATATGCCTGATCGAGGTCATATAAGCTGCGCAGGTTATTTAATTCGTAACGATCCTGCTGCAGCTGGTTGTTTTCGATCGTCAGCTGGTCAATCTGCTCCTGCAGATCTTTGTTTAGGGCAAGAACATCCTTTAACTGCGCCAGCTCGTCGGAACGGTCGGCTAAGTATCCGCCTATCGTTGCGATCCCGTTCTGGAACGGAACAACGACGTAGCCTGCCGCCTGCTTTAAAATACCTTCAAATATGTTGGTATTAAAGGTAAAAATCAGCAGAAAAGCGCAGACTGCAGTCAGCACAAGCAAAAGCTGTTGGCTTGTAATCGTGATTTTTTTTCGTTTCTTTTTGACTACAGGACTCATTTACCCATCCCTTCAATAGCATATGCTACAGATTTGTAATTGTCCTCTTTCAGGATGCGGCCCATGCCGAGCACTACGCTTTCAAGCGGGCGCTGCGCCTGATTGACCTTTAAGCCGGTGGATTTCTGCAGAAGCTCTGCGAAATGGCTGGTCTGGCTGGCACCGCCGGTTAAATAGACACCGTGTTTGAAAATATCGGCACCGAGTTCCGGAGGGGTTCTCTCCAGAATCACTTTTACGCTGTCGATGATGGTGTTGAAGTGCTCTTCCAGGCAGCTGTTGATTAAATCCGTCGGGATTTCACGTTCTACCGGAAGCCCGACTACGATATCGCGGCCGTATACGACAGCGCCCTTGCCCTCTTTTTCGAGATCGCCGATGGACTGGCGGATCGTTGCAGCTGTTTTCTGACCGATCAGAAGGTTAAATTCACGGCGTACGGTCTGGCGAACCGCTTCGTCGAATTTCAAGCCGCCGGTTTTGATCAGTCTGCTCAGCACGATGCCGCCGAGGGAAAGAATGGAAACCTCCGTTGTATCGTAGCCGATATCCACAACCAGAACACCCTGGGAATTTTTTACGTCGATGTCCATGCCGAGACCGTCCGCAATTGCCTTTTCCACGACCATGATCTTGCGTGCCTTGACGTTCGCATCCTTGATCAGATCATAAAACGCGCGCTTCTCCACTTCCGTGATATCGGTCGGGACTGCAATATAGAAATCTGCCGGACGGATATTTTCTTTGGACATATCGGAAATAAACAGATGAATCAGCCGCTCCATGTTGTTGATATCCGCGATGACACCGTTGGAAAGCGGATGGCTGATCTGAATATTTGCCGGGGCTTTTTCATACATTTCATAAGCGGAATTGCCGTAGGCAAATATGTTCTTTTTATTTTCGATGGCGATCATATTCTTTTCCATCATGACTGAATCGTCGGAAAGACTGTAGATTTTGATGTTGCTCGTTCCGAGATCGATTCCGTATGCGCAATTTGGCACCATGTTATTCTCCTTCCTTAGATCAGCCCTGCCTGCCGGAAACTGAAAAAATCCGAATCGCCGACAATGATATGGTCGGTCAGGCAAAGCTGCATCATCCCGCCAAGCATGGCAAGGCGCTTTGTAAGTTCTTTGTCCTCGGGGCTCGGAGTAACGTCCCCGCTGGGATGGTTGTGCAGTAAGAGGAAGCTGACAGCCCCGACGCGCAGCGCCTGCAGAAAAATTTCGCGCGGAGAAACGAGCGCCGCATCAATGGTCCCAATCGAGAGAAGCTTTTCCCTGATCAGGCAGCCTTTGCCATCCAGCAACAGCAGAATCGTGCGTTCGAGCATACCGCCGTCCTCTTCAAATATCGGCCTGCAATAGTCTGCCGCCGTTCCCGGGTCCGGAAAGGCGGGAAGCTTTTTGCGCTGCCCGAGGGCGATCCTTCTTGCCAGTTCAAAAATGCAGCAGATCCGCACGGCTTTTACTTCGCCGATTCCCCTGATCTGCTGCAGCTGGTTGCAAGATAAGCTGGAAAGTCCCAAAAGTCCGCTTCGGGAACCGAGCGGCAGGGAGAGCACCTGCTCTGCCAGCGCGAGCGCCGGACAATCCCGAAACGCCTGCGGGGCGTCCGGTCCTGGATTAGGTCCTGTACGCAGCATAATCGCCAGAAGTTCGGCGTCTGATAAGGATTCTGCCCCTTTTTGCAGAAATTTTTCATACGGGAGACGGTCAGAAGCTGTCAGCTGTGTTTCTTTTTTGGATACTTTCATTTGGTTTGTCCTCCATTTCCCTCTCCATGAAAATGCAGGACAGCATGCTCTTTTGTCTCCCTGAGCTTTTATCATATTAACATAATTCTTTTTTTCTGTATAGAAAGAAAAGGCACTTTTTTTCGCACCGTCCGACAGCAGGCGATTATTTCTGACACAAAAGGGCAGAAACGACTCCCTTTTTGACGCACTGCTGCAGGGATTTCAGGATGCCGAATTTTGCGTGCTGCCAGGTCAGTCCGCCCTGAAAATATACGGCGTAGGGAGGCTTGATCGGACCGTCTGCGGACAGCTCGATGGAAGCGCCGGATACAAATGCCCCCGCCGCCATGATGACCTGACTGTCATAGCCGGGCATATCCCACGGCTCCGGGGTAACGAAGCTGTCTACCGGGGCAGCGTACTGAATGCCTTCACAGAAGGAAATCAGTCCTTCCGGTGTGCCGAATTCGATCGCCTGAATGATATCGTAGCGGGGGGCGTCCCCGGAGGGAACGACCTTAAAGCCGAGCGTTTCATAGAGGTTCGCCGCAAAAATCGCACCCTTTAATGCGCCTGCGGTGACGGTCGGCGCCAGGAACAGTCCCTGATAAAAGGAAGGGAGCACCTGCAGCGATGCGCCGACTTCTCTTCCGAGTCCGGGAGAGGTTAAACGAAAGGCAGCATTTTCCACGCAGTCCTTTTTACCGACGATATAGCCGCCGATCGGTGCAAGTCCGCCGCCGGGATTTTTGATCAGAGAGCCAACGCACATATCTGCACCGACGTCTGTGGGTTCGATCGTCTGGGTGAATTCGCCGTAGCAGTTATCCACCATGCAGATGATGTCCGGCTTGATGCTTTTGAGAAAAGCGATCAGCTCGCCGATCTGCTCTACGCTCAGGGTCGGTCTGGTCTGATAGCCCTTGGATCGCTGGATCGTTGCGAGTTTAGTATTCGGATGGATGGCGTTTCTAATGCCCTCCCAGTCAAATGAACCGTCCTCTTTTAAATCGACCTGACGGTAGCTGATGCCATATTCTTTCAGGGAACCACGGGATTCCCGGATGCCGATAACCTCTTCGAGGGTGTCATAAGGCTTTCCAACGGGGGATAACAGTTCGTCTCCCGGTCTTAAATTGCTCATCAGCGCGAGCGCGAGCGCGTGTGTCCCACAGGTGATCTGAGGACGCACCAGGGCTGCCTCGGTATGGAACAGGGAGGCATAAACTGCTTCCAGCGTGTCTCTGCCGATATCGTTATAGCCGTAGCCGGTTGTGCCAAGCAGGCAGGCTTCACTGACACGACAGTCCTGCATTGCCTTTAATACCTTCAATTGATTGTATTCTGCTGTTTTGTCGATCTCGTCAAACCGGTCTTTTAAAGAAACAAGGGTCTGTTCCCCGTATTCATATACTTCGGGGGAAATTCCCATCGCGGTATACATATCCTGCATCATTGTTTTAACTCCTCTGCTTTTGTAATCAAAAACTGTAAAATACTATTTTCATCTGCAAAGTCCTGTCTGTCAACCCATGTTACACATTTTTCCCGGCGAAACCAGGTCAGCTGGCGCTTTGCAAAGTGCCGGGTATCGCGCTTAATCAGATAAACTGCGCGTTCGAGGTCATATTCGCCCTCCAGGTAAGCCAGGATTTCCTTATAACCAAGTCCCTGCATCGACACCATCCCTCTGTGACAGCCTTCCTGCTGCAGCCCTTTGACTTCTTCCACCAGTCCGTCTTTTAACATCTGGTCGACGCGGCGGTCAATCCGTTCATAGAGTTTTGCACGGTTATCCGTCAGGACAAAATAATAAAACCGATAGGCGGCGTCCCGCTGATGCTGCGCTTCATTATGCGCAGAAATCTTCCCGCCGGTCTGTTCGTGGTATTCGAGCGCCCGGATGACGCGCTTTACGTTGTTTTCGTGGATTTCTTCCGCGGCTTTCGAGTCAGCCTGTACAAGCAGCTCATGCAGCGCATGTGCGCCGTTTGTTCTGGCATATTCTTCCAGCCGGTTTCGCAGCGATGTATCCTCTGCGTGCTCAGTAAAGTCGATATCATATAAAACGGACTGAATGTAAAAGCCTGTTCCGCCGACAAGAATCGGGATTTTATGACGGCTTAAAATATCCGAAATCGCTTCTTTTGCCAGCTTTTGAAACAGCACGACATTGAAATCCTCATCCGGGTTGAGCACGTCGATTAAATGATGGCGAATCCCTTGCATTTCCTCGTTGCGTACTTTGGCAGAGCCAACATCCATGCGCCGGTACACCTGCATGGAGTCGGCGGAAATAATTTCACCGTTCACCGCCTTTGCAAGGGCAACAGACAGGGCCGTTTTTCCGACAGCGGTCGGACCTGTCAGGATGACGAGGGGCGGCTTTGAGGGCGCACTGCCTGCGCTTGGGCAGTTTTGAATGTTGAGTCCGGTGTCGGGAGAACCTTTTTCATTATTCGCTACGCTGCAGGCAGAAGGTTGTATCTTTTCCATAAAATTTTATCTCTCCAAATTGAAAGCTATATCTCCCGGTTCTATTTTCGGGGATCGAATTCCCATTACACGATTCGCTTGAATTTGCGTTCCAGCTCCTGCTTTGTCATCACAATCATTGTCGGGCGGCCGTGCGGGCAATGATACGGATTATCGAGGGTCAGAAGCTGTTCCAACAGTTCCTGCATTTCGGCAAGGCTTAAACGATTATTGCCCTTGACTGCAGATTTACAGGCCATCGTAGCGATACGTTCTGCGATCGCGGTCGGTGCATTCGGAGCCTGACCGGTTCCCAGCTCATCCAGAATATCCTGTAAAAATTCTGCCTCGCAGTGTCCGTACAGATCGCAGGGAACTGCGCGCATCGCATAGGAGCTGCCGCCGAAGGAATCGATTTCAAAGCCGAGCTGTTCAAAATACTCCTGATACTGTTCCAGAAGCGCTGCTTCAGCGCCTGTGAGTGTTACGATCAAAGGCGGCATCAGGTTCTGGCTGACGGGCTGTTTGTCGTAGAATCGTTTCATGAGCATTTCGTATTTTACCTTTTCATGCGCCGCATGCTGGTCGATCAGAATCATTTTATCATGATACACGGCGATCCAGTACGTGTCAAAGATCTGACCGATAAGCTGGTATTCGTCCACCGCCTTGCGGCTAAGGATTTTTTCATCAAATAAATTCAACTGCTCTGATTTTGCAATGTCAGGCGCCTGTGTCTCATATGCGATTCGATTCTCACGGACAGCCTGTTCGAAGCGTTTTTTCTCAAACGGCTGCGGCGGGAGAATCGCCGAATGGTGCTGGGGCCTCTGTGGGGAAACGCCGACATTTTCCGATGTGCCAATCCCTGCACTGGTAGAAGAAACGGGATCTGCCGTAGCTTTGGAAAGCGAATCGCCGGCAGCAGATTCTTCCTCTGTCTTTTGTGTGGACAAACCGTCCACGGCTGTATCAAGCATATTGACTTTGTTAGTCAAGGATTGAACAGTTGGCTTATTTATGCTGTTTTCTACCCCTTGGCTGCTTATGATCGTTGACCTGACAGGTCGACTTTTGTACAAGTTGACCATATCGGTCGATCGCTGTTTTGCCGAATCCGGCATCGGTGCTGCTGCCTGGACATCCTTACGATCCTGCTGGCGATGTCCAGTCGGAATGCCGGAGGAAAGGAGCTTTTGTGTGAGACTGACGGCAGTTTGCTTAGATGCCTGCGCACCGCTTTTTCCCGTCCTTTTGTCGTCATCCAGCACAACCTGCGGGATCATCTCCCGGTCGTGCAGTGCTTTCTGCACCTGCTCTTCCAGAAAATCGAACACCCTGCGGTTATCCGAAAAGCGCACTTCCATTTTGGATGGATGGACGTTGACATCTACCTGATTTGTGTCGATCTGCAGATGGAGGTATGCCATCGGAAATTTATGCTGCATCAGATAGGCCTGATAGCCGCTCTCCAATCCTTTTGAGAGCACCTGGCTTTTGATATAGCGGTTGTTGACAAAGAAAAATTCGAAATTGCGATTCGGGCGTACCAGCTGCGGACTGCCAAGGAACCCTTTTACAGAAAATCCGTTGTCGAAAGCCTCAAACGGAAAAATTTCCTTTGCGATTTCGCGGCCGTAAATCCGATAGATGACCTCCTTTAAATCTCCGCTGCCGGAGGTGGAAAAACGGGTCTGGCGGTTGATCTGGAACGTAAAAGAAATATCCGGTCTGGAAAGCGCCATGTGCTCCATCAGATCTGCAATGTAGCCGCCCTCCGTCGCCGGCGTTTTTAAAAACTTCTTACGGGCGGGTGTGTTATAGAACAAATCGCGGACAAGGATCGTCGTGCCCTCCGGCGCACCGATTTCCGAAAAATCCGCTTCCCGCTCTCCTTCGATGCAATAGCGAACGCCAACTAAGGAATCCTTCGTGCGCGTGATCAGCTCAACCATCGAAACGGCGCAGATGCTGGAAAGCGCCTCCCCTCGAAACCCCAGGCTATGAATCCGGCTCAAATCCTCTACGCCGCGGATTTTGCTCGTCGCATGGCGTAAAAAGGCTTTCCGGATCTGCGCCTTTTCAATTCCAGAGCCATTGTCCGTAACCCGGATAAACGAAGTCCCGCCATCCTTGATTTCGACCGTGACAGCGGTTGCACCCGCATCACAGGCATTTTCCACCAGCTCCTTGACCACACTGGAGGGGCGTTCCACCACTTCTCCCGCTGCAATCTGGTCAATGGTTTTGCTGTCCAGAACCATAATTTCAGCCATATGTAAAATTCCCCCTTATCCGTTTCCCCAGCGGTTTTTAAGCTTGTTCTGCAGCCGATAAAGCGTGTTGAGCGCATCGAGCGGCGTCAGCGTCTGGATGTCGACGTTTTTTAATTCCTCGAGAACGTCCTCATCTTTGACCGTATCGAAGAGGGAAAACTGTTCCAGATCCACTTCATCGTAATGCTTTTGTTTCTTTGCCGTCGTGTCTGTATCCACGGAAATGCTCTGTACTTTTTCTGTAATGTCGTTGTCGGAAAGCTGCTTGACGATTTCCTTTGCGCGGTCGATAACCATATCCGGGACACCTGCGAGCCGAGCCACCTGAATGCCGTAGCTCTTATCTGCGCCTCCCTTGATGATTTTACGCAAAAAAACGATATCATCGCCCTTTTCCTTGACCGCGATACAGTAATTGTTGACGTTGCCGATCTTACCTTCCAGCTCGGTCAGCTCGTGATAATGCGTTGCAAACAGCGTCTTTGCCCCCAAAAGCTTTCGGTTACTGATGTGCTCGATCACCGCCCAGGCGATGGAAAGACCGTCAAATGTCGACGTGCCTCTGCCGATTTCATCCAACACAAGAAGGCTTTTGGACGTTGCGTTGCGCAGAATATTTGCGACTTCGTTCATCTCGACCATAAAGGTAGACTGACCGCTTGCCAGATCATCGGATGCGCCCACGCGGGTGAAAATCCGGTCGACAATGCCGATATTTGCCGTTTTTGCCGGCACAAAGCTGCCGATCTGGGCGAGCAGCACGATCAGTGCGGTCTGACGCATATAGGTGGATTTACCAGCCATATTGGGGCCTGTGATAATCGCAATGCAATGCTTCTGGTTATCCAGATAGGTGTCATTGGAAATGAACATATCGTGGTCGGTCATCTGTTCAACAACGGGGTGCCGGCCGTCTCGGATATCGATTACGCCCTTTTCATTCAGGACCGGGCGGACATAGTGATTTCGCTCCGCAACAAGTGCAAGGGAGGCAAAGACATCCAGGCGGGCAATTGCCTTTGCCGTGCGCTGGATACGTTCGATCTGCGCGGCAATCTGTTCCCGCACGTTGCAGAATTTATCATATTCCAGTCCCGTCAGCTTGTCTTCGGCATTCAAAATCATATCCTCAAGTTCTTTTAACCGTGGCATGGAATAACGCTCCGCATTTGTCAGCGTCTGCTTACGCACATAATCGTCCGGCACCATATCCTTATAGGAATTAGTGACTTCCAGATAATAGCCGAATACCTTGTTATATTTGATTTTGAGGTTTTTGATCCCGGTGCGTTCCCGTTCCTGCTCTTCCAGCTCTGCCAGCCAGGTTTTGCCCTCTGTTTTGGCAGCGCGCAGCTGGTCGATGGTCTCGTCGAAGCCCTCTTTGATCATGCCGCCCTCACGGATGGAAATCGGAGGCTCTTCGACGATTGCCTCTTCGATCAGCGTGCACAAATCCTGCAATGCGTCGATATCGTTTTCGATTTTTACCAGCTCCTCGGAATGAAAATCCCCCAGCACGCTTTTGATCGGCGGCAGCATCTGCATGGAATTACGGAATGCGATCAGATCCCTCGGGTTCGCTGTTTTGTAGCTGACTTTACCCAGCAGGCGTTCCAGATCGTAAACCGCGTTTAAATATTCGCGGATTTCTTCGCGGGACATTGGATTTTTCAGCAGCTCGTCGACCGCGTCCAGGCGCAGGTTCATCTCCTTCTTCGCAATCAGTGGCTGCTCGATCCAGCTGCGCATCATGCGAGCACCCATGGCGGTTTTCGTCTTGTCCAGAACCCATAACAGGGAACCGCGCTTTTGCTTTTCGCGCAGCGTTTCCGTCAGCTCCAGATTCCGGCGTGTGGAGGAATCCAGCAGCATGTATTTGTTCGTCAGATACGGATCGATATGGGTAAAATGCGCCAGACTGGTTTTCTGTGTATCATACAGATACTGCATCAGACCGCCCGCCGCGATCAGGCCGTTCGCAAATTCCTCGAGGCCAAGACCGATCAGCGAAGAGACATGGAAATGCTTCTGCAGGCATTTGCGGCACAAATCTTCATCAAAATAGTGCGGATCGAGGGAATAAACCGTGATATGCAGCCGGTTTCTCAGATCTTCGATATCCACACCGCTCATCAAAAACGCGTCGTTGCAGATGATTTCAGACGGGTGATATTTGTTGATTTCATCCAGCAGCTTTTTGGCGTCCTCCACCTCGGTCACATAATAGTCCCCGGTTGTGACATCCGCGATGGACAGCCCTGTTTTTCCGGTAAAATAGGCAACGCACATCAGATAATTGTTTTTGGACTCCTCCAGCGCCTGAACGTCTAAGTTGGTGCCGGGGGTGACGATGCGCACGACATCCCGCTTTACCAGTCCTTTTGCGAGCTTCGGGTCTTCCATCTGTTCGCAGATCGCTACTTTATAGCCTTTGGAAACCAATCTGTCCAGATAGCTCTCCACAGCATGATAGGGAACTCCGCACATGGGGGCACGTTCTTCCAGACCGCAGTTTTTTCCGGTCAGCGTAATTTCCAGCTCTTTCGACGCGGTCAGTGCATCGTCAAAGAACATTTCATAAAAATCGCCCAGACGGTAAAAAAGAATGCAGTCCGGATACTGTTTTTTCGTTTCCAGATATTGCTGCATCATCGGTGTTAATTCCGCCATCGGTATGTATTCTCCTTTTTCAAGTCAGAATTTCAAAACTTCTGTCAGTTCTTTCGAACAGGGTAACTGTTCAGTACCCTCACAGTTACGCGCAAAAATCCATTCCAAATCGGCTGTGCCGATAGGATTTTTGCCTTCTAGTTCAAGTTTTCTTACGGTCAGCGCAGTAAATGCGCAGACCTACTGAACAGTTACCGAACAGGTAACATTATAATTTTGCAGAATCCATTCGCAGCGTTTTCATGTCCGCATGGACGCTCTTCCGGACGATAAAAAAGCAGATGACCTGCATGAGAATCGTCAGAATCCAGGACACCGGATAGGATAGGAACAAGATATCCAGAGAACGGTGATACGGGAAAATCCAGAAAATCCAGACAATTCGCGTTCCGACAGTTCCAATAATCGATAAAATCATGGGCACGGCAGAACGTCCCATCCCGCGCAGCGCGCCCGGAATCAGATCCATAATTCCGCATAAAAAGTACGTCACGGTCGTAAAGCTCAGAATCTCAACGCCGCACGAAATAACCGCAGAACTCTCCGTATAGATCCGCAGAAGCTGTGGTCCGAAAAACCATGCACAGCAGCCCATGGTCAGGGAAAACGCACAGGATAAAATCAGACAGTCGATTAAAACGCGGTCCATCCGCTTCGTTTTTCCCGCGCCGTAATTCTGGCTGGTAAAGCTCATGCACGCCTGCGTCACAGAGTTGACTGAAGTGTATAAAAATCCGAAGATATTGTTCGCCGCAGTGTATCCTGCCATTGCAACCGAGCCAAAGGAATTAACGGAGGACTGCAGCAGGACGTTGGAAAAGTTGATGACGGTGCTCTGAATTCCTGCCGGGATTCCGACCTGGAAAATCTGGAGGACATAGATGCTCTTGAGACCCAGCTTCGAAAAGCGGAATTGATAACAGCCCTGCGTCCGATACAGGCAGCTCAAAACCATAATACAGGAAAGCAGCTGGGAAATGACAGTTGCAATCGCAACGCCTTCTACCGCCATATGGAAACAGATGACCAAAATCATATTTAAGCCTGCATTGACCAATCCGGACACAACTAAAAATAACAGCGGACGTTTTGTATCCCCCACTGCCCTTAAAATAGCCGCACCATAATTATAAAGCATGAAAAAAGGCATGCCGATAAAATAAATTTTCATATAGAGGGCTGCCAGATCGATGACGTCGTCCGGCGTCCCCATCCATTCGAGGGCTGTCCTGGAAAAGAAGAGTCCGGCAAATGCCATCAAAATTCCGCTGATCAAAGCGAGCGTCAGGGAGCTATGTACTGTTTCCGACATTTCCCGCTCCTTCCCGGCCGCATAATAGCGGGCGGCAAGGACATTGGAGCCTAAGGAAATGCCGATAAAAAGGTTGGTAAATACATTGATGAGGGCGGTTGTAGAACCGACTGCCGCCAATGATTCGCTTCCGGCAAAGCGGCCGACTACAATAATGTCGACCGCATTGAACATCAGCTGTAAAATACCGGAAAGCATTAACGGAATGGAGAAGGAAATCAGCTTGTCCATCAGCGTTCCGTTGCACATATCGATTTCAAAGCTTTTTGTCTGTTTCATTTTGTTTCTTCCACCCTGTGCCCCGTGTAATAAAAGCCGTGGCACTCTTCCAGCTTCACCGGTACGATCTGCCCGATCAGGTCAGCACTTCCGGGAAAATGTACAATCGTGTTATTGGACAGCCTTCCGGTGACGAGAGAAGCATCCTGTTCGTTTACTTCTTCCACAAGGGCAGTAAGGGTCTGGCCCTGCAGGCGTGCGACCTGTTTGCGTGCAGTTTCCTGAACTGCCTCCAGCACACGGTCAAAGCCCGCGTGAACCTCTTCTTCCGGAACCTGCTCCATCGCCGCTGCGGGGGTTCCGGTCCGGACAGAATAGATAAAGGTAAACGCGTTGTCAAAACCAACCTTACGGATCACGTCGATGGTATCCTCCACGTCCTCTGCTGTTTCTCCCGGGAAGCCGACCATGATATCTGTCGTCAGCGAAATATCGGGGATTTCGCGGCGGATTTTGGCTGCAAGCTCCAGATACTGTTCTTTCGTATAACGGCGGTTCATCGCCTTTAAAATCTTCGTAGAGCCGGACTGCAGCGGAAGGTGCAGATGTCTGCAGATCTTATCCGAGTTTTTCATGACCTCAATCAGCTCGTCGGAAAGATCCTTCGGATGGGACGTCATAAAGCGGATGCGCTTGATTTTATCGATTTTTTCTACTTCCTGCAAAAGCTGTGCGAAGGAAATTTCATCTTCAAGGTTTTTGCCGTAGGAGTTGACGTTCTGACCAAGCAGCATGATTTCCACAACGCCATCGTCTGCGAGCTTTTCGATCTCCTGCAAAATTTCCTTCGGGCGTCTGCTCTTTTCGCGTCCGCGGACATACGGAACGATACAGTAGGTGCAGAAATTGTTGCAGCCGAACATGATATTGATGCCGGATTTAAACGGATATTTGCGCTCTACCGGGAGGTCTTCCACGATCTGATCGGAATCCTTCCAGATGTCGATGATCATGCCGCTGCTTTCAAACATGCGGCATAACAGCTCTGCAAATTTGAAAATATTGTGCGTGCCGAATATCAAGTCAACGAACCGATAGCTTTTCTTTAGTTTATCGATCACGTTCTGCTCCTGCATCATACAGCCGCACAACGCGATCTTTTTGTGGGGATTTTTGCGCTTCATACTGTTGCAGAAGCCAAGCCTGCCGTATACACGCTGGTTGGCATTATCGCGCACGGTGCAGGTATTGTAGATGACAAAGTCTGCCTCCTCACTGTCGCTTAAGGTGTAGCCGACCTGTTCCAGAATGCCGGAAAGCTTTTCGGAGTCGCGGGCGTTCATCTGACAGCCAAAGGTCACGACGGCGGCGGTCAGGGGATGTCCCGCAAGCTCCTCCTGCTCCTTTACATACTGTCTGCATTTGGCGATAAAATAATATTGACGCTCCGGTTCCGATACAGGGGGCTCCTGGGTCAGATCTATGCTGTTAAAGTCAATGTTTTCGTACATCATAAGGGAAGTTGTGTTTCCTTTCCGTTCTTTATATTGTGGTAATCTCACTCTGCGTACAGTGCAGCGATATTTTTCAAAATTTCCACGCAGCTCTCAAGGGATTCCACGCAGGCGTACTCATAGCGTCCGTGATAGTTTAAGCCGCCGGTGCACAGGTTCGGGCAGGGAAGTCCCATAAAGGACAGGCGCGCGCCGTCTGTTCCGCCGCGGATCGGTACGATGGTGGGTGTTACGCCTGCTTCTTCCATCGCGCGCACTGCGTTGTCGATCAAATGTGCGTTTTCCGGCAGAATCTTTTCCTTCATGTTATAATAGCTGTCTTTTAAATCCACCGTAAAAAGTTTTTTGCCGTATTTCGCATTTAAAAAGTCCGCGCACTGTAAAAAGAAGCGCTTCTTCTGTTCGAATTTTTCCATGTTGTGGTCACGAATAATATAGTCTACTACAACATGGTCAACGCTTCCTGTGATGGAATCCGGATGGTAGAAACCTTCATAGCCATCCGTTGCAGACGGGTTTTCGTGTACCGGCAGAAGGCTTTGGAACTCCTGTGCCAGCAAAATCGCGTTGAGCATTTTATTTTTTGCGCTGCCGGGATGGACGCTGTGTCCGTCGATGATGAGCCTTGCACCGGCTGCGTTGAAGTTCTCGTATTCCAGCTCGCCTAAATCGCCGCCGTCCACGGTATAGGCATAGTCTGCGCCAAAGCCCTCTACGTCGAAGAAGTCTACGCCGCAGCCGACTTCTTCATCTGGGGTAAAGCCGATGCGAATTTTGCCGTGTACGAGGTTTTTGTTGGATAAAAGCTCCTGTGCCATCGTCATAATCTCCGCAACGCCTGCCTTATCATCTGCACCCAGCAGAGTGTTGCCGTCGGTTACGATTAAGTGCTTTCCGACAAAATGAGCAAGCTCCGGGTTTTCCTTTTCGGTCAGGACGATATTTTTTTCAGCATTTAAGACAATACCCCCGCCTTCATAGGCAACGACTCTCGGATTGACATTTTCGCCGGAAACCGCCGGAGACGTATCCATATGGGAAATAAAGCCGATGACAGGCGCTGTTTTTCCTTCCGGAAGATTGGAGGGAATCGTCGCGTACACATAGCAGTGTGCTTTGTCATATACGACATCCTGCGCGCCCATATCGTTGAGCTCCTGTGCCAGAAGGGAGGCGAGGTTTCTCTGCTTGTCTGTGCTCGGGACGGTCGTTGCGCCATCCTGGGACTGCGTGTCAATTTTTACATAACGAAGAAATTTATCCAATACGGTACTCATAATTGATTCCTTTCCGGCTGCAGCATTTTGTTCATAAAAGCAGCCTGCCGTTTATGCGGCAATGTATTTTGGCGTAACGACATTTCCGGATACCGCAAACGGGTCTTCCAGATATTATTCGACGTTATACGCTGCTTAGCTACGAGTCTGTCCATTTCCGCGAATTGTGTATTTGTAGCTGGTCAGCTCCTTTAAGCCCATCGGACCTCTCGCATGGAGCATCTGGGTGCTGATGCCGATCTCTGCGCCAAAGCCAAACTCAAAGCCGTCCGTAAATCGGGTCGATGCGTTGACATAGACGCAGGCGGCGTCCACCTGATCCAGAAATGTCCGGGCATGCGCTTCGTTGTTCGTGATGATTGCTTCGGAATGTCCGGTGTTGTAGCGGTTGATATGCCCGATTGCTTCTTCCAGGCTGCTGACCGTCTTTACAGACAGCTTGAGCGCCAGATATTCTGTTCCGTAGTCGGCTTCTGTTGCAGGCACGCAGCCGTCGATCTCTAAAAACGCGCGGTCATCCGCATGGATTTCGACGTCCTTTTCCCGCAGCGCCTGATAGAGCTTTGGCAGGAAGCTATCGCAGATCGACTCGTGGATGACAAGGGATTCGCAGGCATTGCAGACGCCGACGCGCTGTGTTTTGGCATTTAAAATAATACGGATCGCCATATCGAAGTCCGCGTCCGCATCGACATAAATGTGACAGTTGCCGGTCCCGGTTTCGATGACCGGGACAGTGCTGTTTTCCACGACCATTTTGATCAGTCCTGCCCCGCCGCGCGGAATTAAGACATCAATAGATTCGTTTAATCGCATCATCTCCTGCGTCACTGCCCGGTCAGTCGATGGGATCAGCTGCACTGCTGTCTCCGGGATGTTACACTGTGCCAGCGCGCGGTGCAGGCTTTTTTCGATTGCGAGATTGGAGAAAATTGCATCGCTGCCGCCTTTCAAAATTACGGCATTTCCGGCTTTAAAGCACAGACCGAACGCATCTGCCGTCACGTTGGGACGGGATTCGTAGATGATTCCGATGACGCCGAGGGGAACACGGCGTTTGCTGATGACAAGACCGTTTGGACGGGTGAGGGTATCCAGAATCTCTCCGACCGGATCGGGAAGCGCAGCGACCTGGCGAAGCCCTTCTGCCATGTCAGAAATCCGCTTCTGCGTCAGGGAGAGCCGGTCAAGCAGCCCTTCCGGCATGCTGCGGCTGCGTCCGGCTTCCAGATCCTTTGCATTTTCTGCAAGAATGTCTGCTGCGTCCGCTTCCAGACATTCTGCCGCTGTAAACAGCGCCTTATTCTTGGTATCCGTATCAAGCCCGGCAAGGATGTAGCGGGTTGCTTTTGCCTGTTTTCCGATTTCTTTCAGATCAGCCATCTATAAGGTTCCCTCCTTTATCGTCGTTCTGTAACAATCAAATCCATGTTGATATCATGCGGTTTTTGCCCATCCAGTATCTCGAACAGCTGGCAGGAAAAGCAGAGCCCGACAAGATAAGGTCTGTCGGCAGCAGGAATTTTACCAAGATAGCGGTCATAAAAGCCCTTTCCGTAGCCAATGCGTGCGCCGGATCGATCAAAGGCAAGTCCGGGAGCGGTCAAAAGCGTCGGAATTGAAGCATCCGTCAAAAAGCGCTTTGTCTGTCCGGGCGGCTCCAAAATATGCTGGTAGCCGGGTGCAAGCTCTGCTCTGTCTGTAATTCGGAAAAACTCCATCTGATTGCCAAGAACCTTAGGAAGAAAAACTTCCTTTCCTGATGCCAGCGCAGCATCAATGAGAAGTCCGGTCGATACCTCTGATCCATAGGAGGCATACAAAAGTACCTGTTTTGCCTGCTTCCAGACAGCCGTTGCCATCAGATTTTCTGCGATTTCCCTGCTTTTGTGGAAACGGCTCTCTTCCGAAAGCTGTTCCCTGTTCTGTTTTCCGAGTGCTCTGTTACTGCGCGTTTTTTGATCCATAGCGTTCGCCAAGGTTTTCGATCGAACCGTCCTCATTCTGGACGTTGATGTTATTTAACTGATTCCGCAGATTCTGGCGGACGTTGTCAATATATTCCTTCCGGAGCAACGCCTGTTCAGATTTTTCTGCTTCAGTCAGACCTTCCGATGATTTTGATTTTTTATAAAGCTCGTTGATCCGGGCAATTTTCTGTTCCAGTGTCATGTTTTCCTCTCATTTCTGCGCACGTTTTTTTCGCATATCGAGTTTGTGTCAAGTGTGCGCAGACACAAAGCTCTGGCTTCTGTTTGCTCAGGCCCGCTCACGGCAGCTGTGCAGGTTCTCTACGAAATCCGGCAGATCGAAGGCATCCTGCTTTTCTGCCAGAAACAGCGTTCCATAATTCTCCCCGTCGATGATCCGGTGGATAATCCGGACATCCTTGCTGTTCGCAATCACCATATCAGCTCCGCTTGCGGTTGCGATGGTGGCAGCAGTCAGCTTGGTTGACATGCCGCCGGTTCCAACGCCGCTGCCGGTGGTGGATTTGCCCATCCGCAGGAAAGATTCGTCCAGATGCTCGACCGTTTCAATAAATTCTGCATCCGGATTTGCCCGCGGATCATCGGTATAAAGCCCATCGATATCCGATAAAAGAATCAGCAGGTCTGCGCCGATCATCGAAGCGACAATGGCGGAAAGCGTGTCGTTATCGCCAATCTCGATTTCGTGCGTTGCGACGGTATCGTTTTCATTGACGATGGGGATGACGCCCATCCGAAACAACTCTTCAAAGGTGTTCTGCGCGTTGATGCGGTTGATATCGTTGGAAATCGTCTGACGCGTCATCAGAATCTGCGCCGTCACCTGATTATATTCTGCAAAAATTTTCTGATAAGTCATCATCAGGCGTGCCTGACCGACTGCCGCACATGCCTGCTTGACTGCGATCGGATGCTCCTGCAGCTGCTCCGGCGTCAGATGCACCGCCTTTTTGCCTTGGGCGATAGCGCCGGACGAAACGAGCACAACGTCCTTTCCCTGATTTTTCAGATTGCACAGCTCCCGCACCAGAACCTCCAGGCGGATATAATCCATATCGCCGGTTTCGGTATGCTGCAGGGAAGAGGAACCGATTTTAATGACAACTCTCCGTTTCTTTTTCAGCAGGTTTCGTCTGGTATCCATGTCTGTATCTCCTCTTTTGGTCATTTGCCGGTTTCGGAAAATGGAGCGTAACAGGAAGCGATTGCTTCGGCAACCCGCACGCCGTCCATCGCCGCAGAAGTAATGCCGCCTGCATAGCCTGCACCCTCTCCGCAAGGATAGACCCCCCGGATATTTGCCTGCAGCGTTTCATCGCGGACAATCCGCACCGGGGAGGATGTCCGGCTTTCGATGCCGGAAACGACTGCATTTGCATCGTCAAAACCGGGAATCCTATGTCCGAACTGCTCCATTCCTTCGATAAACGCTTCCGACAGGCTGTCCGGCAGCACGCTTTTTACGTCTGCAAACGTCCACTGTCCCTTGATTGCAGGGACAAATTCCGTCGGGATATGTCCGGTCGTTGCGGTATCCGAAAAATCTCCGTAACGCTCTACCGGGATTTTCCCACATCCGGCAGAAAATGCCTTTTCTTCCAGCCTGCGCTGAAATCCGATTCCGGCGAGCGGTTCGTCCGAACCGTAATCTGCAGGCGTAACGGAAACAATGATTGCACTGTTTGCATTTGCACCGTTTCTGCCGCTGTAGCTCATGCCGTTTACCGCAATGCGTCCCGGCTCGCTGCTGGCGTTGACCACATAACCGCCAGGGCACATGCAGAACGAATAAACGCCTCTGCCGCCGGAAGTCCTTGCCGTCACCTTATATGGAGCAGCGCCTAACGAATCCGGATGTAGTGTTCCATATTGGGACTGGTTGATCAGCTCCTGTGGGTGCTCTACGCGCAGTCCAACTGCAAAGGCTTTGGCTTCCATATGAAGTCCGCTTTCATACAGTTTAAAAAACGTATCCCGCGCGCTGTGTCCGATCGCAAGCACGGCAGTCTCGGTGTCGATCACAGAGCCGTCCGAAAGGATAACGCCGTTCAGCGCTCCATTTTCCGTACGGAAGGTTTCTACGCGGCTCTCAAAACGGACTTCTCCGCCGAGCTGTATGATTTTTTCCCGCATCTGTTTTACGACATTGGACAGAACATCTGTTCCGATATGCGGCTTTGCTTCGTAGAGAATTTCCGGCTGCGCGCCGTTTTCTACAAAAATCGAAAGGACATGTCTGCCACGTCCGTCTTTATCTTTGATCAAAGTGTTCAATTTGCCGTCTGAAAACGTGCCTGCGCCGCCCTCTCCAAACGAAACGTTGGATTCCGGGTTTAAGGGTCCGCCGTTCCAGAAAGCTTCGACATCTTTTTTGCGCGCTTCCACGTCCTTTCCTCGTTCCAGCAGAATCGGACGATAGCCGTTTTGTGCGAGCATGTAGCAGCAAAACAGACCTGCAGGACCGCTTCCGATAATCACGGGGCGTCTGCGCAGCGCCTTCGTCCCCGGCTTCGGAAATTGATACGGTCGCTCTGTCACGATGGAAACGTCCTTATTTTTGCTGCGGGACACACAGTTTTGCTCGGAGATGCCGTTTAATGTGATGTCCACGACGTAAATCAAGAAAATGTCCGGCTTTTTGCGGGCGTCGATCGACTGCCTGCGGATCTGCAGGCTGGCAATCTGTTCGGATTTTATATGTAACGCCTTTGCCGCCTTGTGGTACAGTTCCGTTTTGGAATGTCCGGCAGGGAGCTTCAGCTGGGAAATTCGAATCATAGGGTTCTCCATATTGATTAAAGTTGTATCTGGCTATTTGGTGACTGCGTTAGCCACGCCGCCTTTTCGTCAGCTCTACGGTAGTTTCATTCCTCGCGCGCAGCCGCCGTTCCAGCGATCTGTCCGCTCGTCCATGCCCACTGGAGGTTGTAACCGCCGCAGCGACCGTCCACATCGAGCAGCTCGCCGCACAGATACAGACCGGGAAAACGCTTTGCTTCCAGGTCGTCTGTTACCTCCTGTAAGGAGATTCCGCCGGTACAGACCTGCGCGTTTTGCGCCGGATTTGTGCCAATTACGACAGTTTTTAAAGCGCGCATATTCTGCAGCATCGAAAATACCGCGTTTTTGTTGGCAGCTGTTACGATGTCCTGCGCTTTTAGGGGGCTGCGTTCAATAAACAGCTGTGCAAGCTTCGACGGCAAAATGCCCTGTGCCAGAAACCTCACATGCTTGCCGCAGCACGCCTGATACTGTCTGCAGCAAAATTCGTTCCATTTGGAAAGCGGAACTGCCGGGAAGAAATCAATGCTGGCGCTGATCTTTTTGTTCGTTTGCAGCGCTTCCGACACGGCTGCGGAAAGCTGAAAGACCGGAATCCCGGAAATGCCGTAATCAGTCAGCTGCAGTTCCCCGGATTCACAAAGCTTTTTTCTGCCGGGAATCTCTACAGTAATTGCAGCCGGGCAGCGCACGCCTGCGATGGATTTGTAAAATTTTTCTTCACAGCGCAATGCAGTCAACGCCGGAAGGTAAGGATACTGTTTGAATGCAAACGCTGCAGTCAGGCTGCCTGTACCGAGCGCTTCTTTGGGAGGTATTCCCGCCGCTGTCCCGCAGGATATAATCAGCCGGTCGAAATAATACTGTCCCTGATCGGTGAACACCTGCCAGCCGCTCTTTTGCATGCAGAGCTTCTGAATCCTACAGTCACAGACGATGCGAACCCTTTTTCGTTCCAGCTCTTCCCGGAAAAAATCAAGGACGGTAGATGCCTGTCCGCTATAGGGATACAAGTAGCCGTTTTTCTCCGTCAGATAAAGACCTCGTTCCTCAAAAAAGCGGATCGTATCGGATGTCTGGAAACGCGCAAAGAACTCCGGCAGCCGGTACGGGTCGTGACTTCGGTAATCCCGCTTCGGAGAAAAATCAGTATTGCCGAGGTTGCACTTTCCGTTTCCGGTCGCCAGTATCTTGCGGCCAATCCGGTCACGACGTTCCAGTATGGTAATTTCTGTATCTTTTATTGAAGTATTCGCAGCTGCAATCGCCGCCATCATGCCGGATGCGCCTCCGCCGATAATGCCGATCTGCCTCATAACCGATTTCAAATCCTCCCTACAGCCGTTTGGAAAACGGCAAAACTGTAATTATCATACTACGTCTCGGTTTGAGACACAAGGAATTTTTCCAGCTCTGCTTTGGAAACGCCGTGCCAGCCGTTCAAAATCTGCCGTCTGACCCCGCTTGGCAGGGTTCTTGCGTCAATCGCGGTCTGCAAATATAAAACCCGGCTGTCCTCTTCGTATACGATGACCCGATTCTCTTCAATCTGTAAAAAGAAGGTTTCTGCCTGCTGTAGTTTTCGGTATGTTTTGGAAACAACAATCTGCTGTGGGGAAAAAGAAACCAGCTCCATCCGGAGAAGCCCCTGCTGCAGCTCGGTAAGGGGCGGAGCGTCCTGATAGTGCCGGATTTCATCCTCCACCTCTTTTCTGCTGCACCCGATCAGCCGAAGCGGCAGGGATTTGATCTCTTCTGTCTGCCTTCGGGACACCTGATCGGTATTTTTTACCACAAGCTTCGTATCTGCGCGCAACCGATCCGGTACGCTGACCGCCTGGGTTGCAGACTGCATCTGAAAAAACGGGATTTCGTTCTGGCTGATAATCGTCTGCCTTCCGGGATAAAACCACTGTTCGATCTTATAATGTCCATAAAATCCCACCGCAAAAAGCAGACAGGAATAGAGAAAAAAGCTGATTCTTTTTAAACGGCGCATATTTTCACCTCTTAAAAAGTATCAGCTCTTTTCGGTTATTTTATGCAGTGCAGTGACCATCACAGCAGCCGCATCGTACTGGCAAGCTCGATCAGCACATCTCCCGCTGCAAAGCAACGCAGTTCGCGTCTGGTCGCACCCTTTAAAACGACAGTCGACACAAAATAGACGAGCAGTCCGACAACCGCCGAAACGAGCATCCGAACCGGGCTGGCAGCATTTTTCAAAATCACCTGGCTGCACAGCAGGCAGACAAGCGCCATCAGAATGCCTGCCAAAAGAGGCGCCAAAAAAACACGGAGCCAGTTGACTGCTATTTTTAACTGCTGGCGCACCATGCCCAGCAGAATCAGGCACAAAACAAATGCAGACAGCGCATCGGAATAAGCGCCCGCATACAGGTCGAGTTTCAGCGCGGAACTCATCACGGAAAAGCTGACCAGCCGAACCAGGACGGAAACCAGCACCGCGATCCAGATGCTATAGTAAAGCTCTGCAGCAAACAAAACGCTGCCAAGCATAAAGGCGAGGCCATAAAAGATCACCGTGATCGCCAGAACTTTTAAAATACTGTACAGACCGTTTAACTCTCCTTTGGAAAACAGCATCTGCAGCATCGGCTGTGCCGTCGTTAAAAATAAAACGGCGCAGGGAATCGTATAGAGAGCAGTGCAGCGAAAGGCGACCATGCATTTTTCGCGGCTTTTGCGCAGGCTGCGGCGTTTTAAGACGAGCTGGAACTGCGGCAGCAGGGAAGCCGCCAGGGCAAATGCGCCGAGCAGCGCAAGCGTCATCAAAAGACGATATTTTCCAAGATACGCGCCCCACGTTGAAACAGAGCCGCTCTTTAAATAGATACCGGACTGTCCGATCCGCCCGATACCGGCAAGCGCCGCCGGAACACAGATCACAAGCCCATTTCGGAACAAGAAAAAGGCGATGCTGCGATCTGCCGCAGGATTTGAGCTGCTTCCGTATTCTGCCTGGTGCAGCTCATGCGAAGCCTTTATCCAGGAGATCCCGCAGCCTGCCGTACACAAAAGACTGACGCATAAAACGGAAAACGCTGCTCCGAGCGCACCATATGCCGCCTGATAGGACGTATTCTGCAAAAGCGCGCCGACCTTCTGACCGTATGCGTCGAGCGGTGCTACAATCAGGGGTGCTGCGAAAAATAAAAGCACTCCGAATGCGAGTATCCATCTGCCCGCTGTTTCCCGCCTGCCAAAGGCATCCAGAATGCCGAGCAGCATCCAGAACAGCGTCAGGATAACGAGCGAACATAATAACGCCAAAAACGCCATTTTTGCAAAGGGCAGCGCATAAAATGTACAAAACAGCACATCTTTTAAGGCAGCGCCCAAAAGTGCCAGAACGACGGATACAAAAAATGCCGTCAAAAGAGCCTGTCCCGCAATTTTTTTTGCGCCTGCGATTCCGTAGCGTTCGATTCTTGTACGGATCAGGTTGGAAACCGCCCGGTTCGTTCCGATCCCGAATAGGGAAAACAGGATAAAACAGCCCTCCAGGGCCCCAAAAAAGTCTGCGCACCCTTCGTCTCCCAGCGCGTTGACCAGCCGAATGGGTGCAAAAAGGCAAAGCAGGAATGCAAGGACCTTGACTATCCCGGTCAATTGCCTTGGTAGCACACCTGCGCGATCGATTTTCTTATGTTTTCTTTGTGCCGCCATAGAAACCTAACCCTCATTCATCCAGGCAATCCCGGGTCAGCCCGAGCGCGCTTAATATCGTTTCCTGCTTCTGCTCCATCACAGCCGCTTCCTCCGGTGTTTCGTGATCGTAACCGCACAAATGCAGCATGCTGTGCGCAACGAGGAATGCAAACTCCCGTTTCCGGGAATGTCCGTAGCTTTCCGCCTGGGAACAGATCCGATCCACTGACAGGATGATGTCACCCAGAATCAGTTCCCCGCTGTCCGGCTGGAAATAATCCGAACAGTTTTCTTCGACAATGGAAAAATCCGCTTCGGTTTCAAACGGAATGTTCGGAAAGCTCAAAACGTCCGTCTCCCGGTCGATATTGCGGTATTCTTTATTATACAAGCGGATGCCCTCGTTATCCGTAATCAGTACGTTAATCTCGGTTTCATAGGGACAGCCCTCTGCATCCAGAACCGCTTCCGCTACGCGGCTGCATAATTCCTTCGTGTCAAAGGGAAAAGTAAAATCCGTTTCGTTTTCGACATAGATGGTCATGAGCGTCTCTCCTTTTCATTTCTGCGCAGAGGAGCTTCCGTCCTGCGTTTTGTCTTTCCTGTCGTCTTGCCGGCAGCAGCGGACGTCAGACGTCTTTCCTTGCTCTCGCGGTAAGCCTGCTTCGCCTCATAGGTTTCATAAGCCTTGACAATCTTCTGAACCAGCGGATGCCGGACGACATCGCGGCTTGTCAGGTTGCAGAAGCCGATATCGTCCAGACCGGACAACACCTTCACAGCAACGTCCAGACCGGACTGTGTTCCAGGCGCAAGGTCTTTCTGCGAAGCGTCGCCGGTGATGACAACCTTGGAACCGAAGCCGATTCGGGTCAGGAACATCTTCATTTGGGCAGGCGTCGTATTTTGCGCTTCGTCGAGGATGATATAAGCGTTGTCGAGGGTACGTCCTCTCATGTAGGCGAGCGGCGCAACCTCAATGAGCCCTTTTTCCATATTGCGTTGGAAGCTTTCCGCGCCCATGATCTGATAGAGTGCATCGTAGAGCGGACGCAGGTACGGGTCGACCTTGCTCTGCAGATCGCCGGGCAAAAAGCCGAGCTTCTCGCCTGCTTCGATCGCAGGTCTGGTCAGAATAATGCGCTCCACCTCGTTATTTTTAAAAGCGGTAATCGCCATTGCCATCGCCAGGTAGGTTTTGCCTGTTCCGGCAGGCCCAAGACCGAATACGATCATCTTTTCCCGGATCGCATCCACATACTGCTTCTGTCCGAGCGTTTTGGGCTTTACCGGTTTTCCGCTCACGGTGTGGCAGATGAGATCGCCGTCTATTTCAAGTAAGGTATTTTCCTGATTTTCCATATGCATTGCAATTGCGTAATCCACGTTCTGCTCCTGTATCTGATTTCCGCGTCTGGCAAGCTCCTGCAGTTCGGTAAAAACTGCCGCCGTATGGGCAACTGCCGACTGTTCGCCGCGGATATGGACGGTACCGTCCCGGTCAATAATCTGCGTGCCGAATGCACGCTCCAGCTTCTTTAAATAACAGTCAAACTGTCCGAAAAGGTTGCTGATATGCGCGTTGTCCAGCTCCAGTGTTTGTTCTGTAAATGCCATGTTAATTCTGTGCAGTCTCCTGTTCTTTTGCCGTGTCCAAAATCGAAAGCGCCTGCCAGACGCCGCCCTGCAGCTGTATCTTCAGGCTTCCCTCCAAGGTGAGGATATCGGCTTTTTCTACTATTCTAACATCTTTTTGTATAATTTGAACCCCTTTTTCCTCCAAAGCGGCAATTATTTTCTGAAATTTATCCAAAAGAATCTTTTTTGCGCTGTCCGTGTCGTAGCGCGCATCGACCGGAAGATACTCGCGCAGCGTCTGACTGCCCGCAAAAATAGGGAGATCGAGCTGTCCGAACAGGCATAGACGATTTTGCTGCGTTACGATATCCTGACGCGCAAAGTTCTTCCGGATAGGAGGAAAAAGAACCCGCAGGCTGCCGATTGCGAGGAATTTCCGGCTCTTTTCCCTTCCGGTATAATTTTTATACTGGTAAGCATAAGGACAGGATAAATGCACCCGATAGTCGGTTTCTAAAATCACGTCCCCGTCCGCGACGACTGACAGGTATTCCCGAACAGTTTCGTCATCGTTTTTAACCGGAATTCGTCCGCTGATCAGCAGATCGCCGCGGGAAACGCTGTCTCCCGGCCGCACCGTCGGGATGCCGCTTCTGGTCAGGATTGAAACGACTGTGCCGGAGCAGGACGCAACAAGATCCGCTCCATTTTCAAATTTGGACAGCTCCTGCTTCTGAGCAGTGTCCGGCAGAATGTCTTCCTGAATTTTTACAACAAGCTTCGTCCCCTGGAGGCTGACAGACGCCCAGGTGATTTCTTCAAAGGCTTCCCGAAGTCCTTTTTCGAGAGTTTCCGCAGAAAAAAAGTGCCGCGGCGTGCCGTAACGGATTCCCTCATCCTCGAGATACCGCTTCAGCTCCTCCTCCGTGATCATTCGGTTGCCGTCAAATTCCATCGCCCAGATGAACTGCGACATCAGAATTAAAAATGCACTGCATAAAAGAACCCCGAGCAAGAACATTTTTCTGTGCCGGACATCCTGTAGAAAAAAGGGCAGCCCTCTTTTTTCCAGAACGGCTACCCTTGTTTTGGTTTTGTGGACAATATCCCGAATTTTGAAGAAATCGGAAAGGCTGATGCACATCGTATAAAAACCGTCGTGCCCGTTAAGCTCCCAGAGCACGATAGCTCGGTTTGCGCACAGATTCATGAAGCGTTCCGGCGCATAACCCCGGACGCTGATCCTGACATATCCCCTGCAATACCGGATTAAGGCAATCATCGGCATTCCCTCCGCTACAGATACCGCACGCCGGAAATTTTTCCGGCAATTTTCATGTCTTCATTGGTATAGTAGACGATTTTTAAACAACACCCTTCAATCCGGATTCTGCTATGCTTCCCCTGCAGAAGAATACACTCCTGCGTATATTCCAGGATTCCCCGGTAATTTTCCACCAAAAGCTCGGTATCTCCGATCAGCGTCAGGATACTCGCGCCCAGCATGACGTCCCGGGGCAGACGCAGGGACTCTGTGAAAGCCTCCTTCGCCCGTATGGCTGTCTGTTTTTGCGGTGATTTTCTGATTTTGCTCATGCCCTATTGTATGAGGTGTGGCAGAGAAAAATGAATCCTGTTTCTTTTTTATTTATGATACGGCTCTTTATTTGAAATCCGGAACGCGCGGTAGACCTGTTCCAGCAAAATGACGCGCATGAGCTGATGCGGGAAGGTCATATCGGAAAAGCTCAGGAGAAAATCCGCGCGGGAAAGGACGTCTTTGTACAGTCCGAGGGACCCGCCGATGACGAAATCGATGGTGCTTGTGCCGGACACCATCAGGCGGTCAATCTGCTGGGAAAACGCCACGCTATCCAGCTTTTTGCCTTCAATGGCGAGCACGATACAGTATTCTCCGTCCCGGATATGGGAAAGAAGCCGCTGTCCCTCTTTTTCCTTTACCTGCTCCATCTGGGAAGGGCTGGCATTTTCGTCTGTCTTTTCATCCGCTACTTCCACGATTTCGAGCTTACAGTAACGACCAAGACGCTTCTGGTATTCGGCAATCGCGTCCCGGTAAAATTTTTCCTTGATTTTGCCGACGGTCAGAATTCGTATTTTCATTCGTTCGGATAGATCTGGCCATACATTTCATCGATGAAATGATCCAGATATTCCTCGTCCAGATTCAGGAAATTTTCGGAAATCAGCTGTTTCATAGCGGCTGACCGTTTAAAATATGCCGTTTCGTCGCTCTCTGTTTCAAGAACGGAAGCAGTCTGGTCGATCAGCTCACGATTCAGGCGTTCCTGACAGTATTTGACCAGCTCTTCCTTTAACTGGCTCTCTGCTACCGCCTGCGTCGCATGTTTTTTGTAGGATTTGTAGGAACTTGCTCCCATCACGATAAATGCGATGAACATCGTTCCCATCACCAGACAGGTCGCCACTTTGGAAAACAGCGTCAGGTGAACCGGAAGCAGATCGCATGCGAGCAAGCCCACGACAACGAGGCCGACAATACCTGCGGTCAGCAGCGTATAAGCGCCGGATTTGAAATTTTCCGCCTTGTCGGATGCACCCTCATAGACGCCGTGGTGGGTTTTATCGTGCAGCAGCTCCTTTCCCTCCGGCAGCGTCTCCTCCTGGGCTTCCTGTATTTCCTCTGTCTCAAATCCCGTATCATCCGGGAACGAAGCGGCAGCATCCCGGATGTATTCTGCAGCATCCTCCGTTGCTGCCTGTTCCAGCGACTCTACAAGCGTAGAGCCGCAGTCAGAGCAGACAGTGTAGCCGTCCTGATATTCTGTTTTACAGTTTGGACACCAAGGCATAGGACACGCCCTCCTTATTCGCCGGACAGATATTCGTCAATTCCTTTTGCACCCGCTTTTCCGGCGCCCATCGCCAGAATAACGGTCGCTGCGCCGGTAACGGCATCTCCGCCTGCAAAAACAGCAGCCTTGCTGGTCTGACCATTTTCTTCGGAAGCGACGATACATTTGCGTTTGTTGGTTTCAAGACCTTCTGTTGTAGAAGAAATCAGCGGGTTCGGAGAGGTACCCAGAGCCATGATGACCGTATCCAATTCCAGGGTAAACTCAGAGCCGGGGATTTCTACCGGACGGCGTCTGCCGGAAGCATCGGGCTCGCCCAACTCCATGCGCACGCACTTCATGCCCTTTACCCAACCTTTTTCATCTTCCAGAATTTCGACCGGATTCGTCAGCAGATCAAAGATAATGCCTTCCTGTTTTGCATGATGTACTTCTTCCACACGGGCGGGAAGCTCCTCTTCACTTCTGCGGTATACGATATGCACTTCCGCGCCGAGACGCAGCGCGGTTCTCGCAGCATCCATTGCAACGTTGCCGCCGCCGACAACTGCCACCTTTTTGCTCTCCATGATCGGAGTAGCAGAATCTGCCTGAAACGCTTTCATCAGGTTGCTTCTGGTCAGATATTCGTTTGCAGAAAATACACCGTTGGCATTCTCACCGGGGATGCCCATAAATTTAGGAAGTCCTGCACCGGAGCCGATAAAGACTGCAGAATACCCCTCTTCATTGAGCAGCTCGTCAATCGTAACAGATTTGCCGACGATGACGTTTGTCTCGATCTTTACGCCGAGGGACAGTACGTTTTCGATTTCTTTCTTTACAACGTTCTCTTTGGGAAGACGGAATTCCGGAATACCGTATACCAGTACACCGCCTGCCTCATGCAGCGCCTCGAAAATGGTCACATCATAGCCCATCTTCGCCAGATCGCCTGCACAGGTCAGACCTGCAGGGCCGGAACCGATGACTGCTACCTTTTTTCCCTTCTTTTCGGCAGCGCCGACAGGACGGATGTTGTTTTCTCTTGCCCAGTCCGCTACGAAACGCTCCAGTTTGCCGATGGACACCGCTTCGCCCTTAATACCACGGATACATTTTCCTTCACACTGGCTTTCCTGCGGGCAGACACGACCACAGACAGCAGGAAGTGCGCTGGATTCGCTGATAACCTGATAAGCAGCTGCAAAATCGCCCTCTTTTACCTTTTCCACAAAGCCGGGGATATTGATCGAAACCGGACATCCCTGTACGCAGTGTGCATTTTTACAGTTTAAGCAGCGCTGTGCTTCTGCTACTGCTTCATCGGCAGTATAGCCAAGACATACTTCTTCGAAATTACATGCGCGTTCTTTTGCATCCTGCTCTCTGACCGGGACTTTTTTCATCATATCAGCCATTACTCTTCACCTCCGCACTGACCGCATCCGCCGTGATGCGTGTCTTTTTCCTTTGCAGCAAGATAAGCTCTGCCTTCCTGGGTCTTGTAGATCTGCTGACGCTGCATCGCTTCGTCAAAGTTTACCAGATGTCCGTCAAATTCCGGGCCGTCTACGCAGGCAAATTTCACTTCGCCGCCTACAGTAACACGGCAGGCGCCGCACATGCCGGTTCCGTCTACCATGATAGGGTTTAAGGAAACGATCGTCGGGATATTCAGCGCTTCTGTTGTCTTGCAGACAAATTTCATCATGATCATCGGACCGATTGCAACGCAGAGGTCATAGTGCTTACCTTCCTGCTCTACCAGATCCTGAATGGTCTTTGTTACCATGCCGCTTCTTCCATAAGAGCCGTCATCGGTGGTCACATATAAATTTCCTGCAACCGCTTTCATCTCTTCCTCAAGGATCAGCAGCTCTTTCGTCTTTGCGCCTACGATAACGTCTGCTGCAACACCCTGCTCATGCAGCCATTTTACCTGCGGATAAACGGGTGCTGTGCCGACGCCGCCAGCAACGAACAGAATTTTCTTTGCAGCCAGGGCTTCCTTTGTTTCTTTTGTCAGCTCGGACGGACATCCCAGAGGACCTGCCACATCGTGGAAGGCATCCCCGGACTTTAAGGAGGTCATCAGATGGGTGCTGGCTCCCACCGGCTGGAATACAATCGTAATCGTTCCTTTTTCTCTGTTATAGTCGCAAATGGTCAGTGGAATTCTTTCACTGTCGGCATCTGTCCGCACAATCACAAACTGGCCGGGCATACAGGATTTTGCGATCCGTTCTGCTTTCACTTCCATCCAGTAAATGTTGGCAGTGAGTTTTTTCGTTTCTAAAATAGGATACATAAATTCTCACCTTTCTGTCCGATCGGACAATATATTTTAAGAGTCTGCAGACAGTATCCTTATTCCTGTCCGTTTTCCGGCTGCTCTATTGCGTACAGCTTGAAACTCTTATCTTCCTGTTTCTCTGCCCGGTAGCATTCCCCGGACATATAGTTTACCACATAATCGTTTCCGGTCGCGTTGCTTTCTCCATCTAACTCGTGATATTCCCGATAAAGATAATAATGATGATTGTTGATCGTGAGGGCATACTTAAAAGTATAGAGGTTACGGCCATCTCCATCCGGAACATCTCCCTGCAGGGAATTCACTACTCCGGCATTTTTTAACGTCAAAAGCAGCTGGTTGGATGCCGCCTCCATGCTCAGGAGCGGATGCAGATTCAACGTATAATTACATTCCGTTACGCTGCCTGTCACACCGTCCGGAGCAATTGTGACAAATTTAAAGGTGGAATATCCAACCGGGAGCCAAAATGGCTCTTCGTAGCGGGTCGATGATGCGGTCGGTTCTGTTTTATCCATTGTATAGTAAACGCTGCAGCCATCCGGTACATCCACCTCGATCCGTACGGGTTTACCATAGTTTCCGGGAAGCGGCGTCACATAGGGGGCATCCGGCCTGCTGATATCTATGTAATAGTTTGCAGAAGAGATATCGCTGGCAATTCCGTAATGATTTACAAACAAAGCCTTTATCTCATAGCCTCCGTCCTTTAATGGAATTGGTGAAGTATAGACCTGACTGTTTTCATCCGGCACCGAGCCGTCTGTTGTAAAATAAATAGTTCCTGCCGCATTGCCGATCAGTTTTAAATTCTGCGCTTCGCGGTAAGTCCCGCTTTGAAGGTCGAATTCCGGCGGATTTGCCATATAATCTAAATACCGGCTCTGGATCTGGACATCCGGGCAGCTCTGCATCAGCGCATTGATCGCTGCATAGTCGTTTTGTTTTTCATAAATAGCGACACAACGGCGATAGGCATCTTCGCAGGAAGCATCCATATCGAGGATCGTCAGGCAAAGCTCCTTTGCCTCTTCCAGTTTTCCTTCAAAATAGTAGCAGGAAGACAGCGCATTTAAGTATTCCACATTTCTGGGATCCTGTTCGACCAACAGTTCCAGAAGCTCCGCTGCAGAATTGTAGGATTTCTCCTTCATCTGCGCAGCAGCCTTTTCATACCGATATTCCGGGGTATGATGCCAAAAAATCAGGCTCATGCCCGCGCAGAGAGCTGCTGCGGCAAAAAGGCCTGCAAACACCTTCCAGCGTTCTTTTCTGCGGTTTTTCACCGAAGGCTGCTTTCCCGGCACAGCGCTTTGCCCTGCATCTGTCTCCGGTTTGCTATCCTCCGAAGCTTTCTCCGCGATCTGGGTTCCAACATCGGAAAGCGCTTTATGGAGGCTCGTTTCCAGCGCCGGATCAAACTCCGGGACGATCTGGATTTCCCTGCCGCAATGCTCACAGTACATTTGTCCTTCTTTCATGTCTGCGCCGCATCTGGGGCATTTCATAGGCGTCTTCTCCTGCTTTCAATACAATTTTTCATCAGCATGGCGATCGTCATAGGGCCGACGCCGCCGGGAACCGGCGTGATCGCAGAAGCGACCGGGAATACGCTTTCATAGTCTACGTCGCCGCAGAGATGGTTTGCTTCGTCTCTGTGAATGCCGACATCGATCACGGCTGCGCCGGGCTTGACATATTCCGCATCAATCATCTGCCGTTTGCCGACCGCAACGACGAGGATGTCCGCACGCTTTGTCACCTCTTTTAAATTCACCGTATGGGAATGTGCGATTGTAACGGTTCCATTTTCTGCAAGCAGCAGCTGTGCAATTGGCTTACCAACGATATTGCTTCTGCCGATCACAACGCACTCTTTTCCGTCGATCCGGATATCAGAGCGCTTTAACAGCTCAATGATGCCCGCCGGAGTGCCGGGGACAAAGCCCTCTTCCCCGCAGCTCAATGCGCCGACATTGTAAGGATGGAAGCCGTCGACGTCCTTTGCAGGGTCGATGGCATTTAAAACATCTTTTTCATTGATATGTCCGGGCAGGGGAAGCTGCACCAAAATGCCGTCCACGTCCTCCCGGGCGTTCAATTCCTGAATCAGGGAAAGCAGTTTCTCCTCTGACGTCGTTTCTTCCAGTTCATAGGAAAGGCTGTGGATTCCAAGTTCCTCACAGGTTCGCTGTTTGTTTCTGACATAGACACACGATGCGGGGTCCTGACCGACCTGAATAACCGCCAGCGTTACGGTGATGTTGTCTTTTGCAAGCTGCTGTACCTGTTCCTTTAATTCCTCTTTGATCTGTGCGGCAATCGCTTTTCCGTCAATTCTTTTTGCCATGTTGTAGGGTCCTCTCTCGGTTATTTTTCAGGCAACGGATCAGAACAGCCCTGTGATCTTTCCGTTCTCGTCCACATCGATATTGACGGCAGCCGGAACCTTCGGCAGTCCGGGCATCGTCATCACCGCGCCGGTCAATGCAACCACAAAGCCGGCGCCTGCGGATACATACACGTCGCGAACCGTAATCGTAAAGCCTTCCGGGCGTCCTAACAGCTTTGCGTTATCCGACAGGGAATACTGTGTCTTTGCCATGCAGACCGGAAGATTTCCAAAGCCCATCTCTTCGAGCTTCCTGATCTGTCTGGATGCCTCTGCGGTATAGGAAACAGAAGCCGCACCGTAAATCTTTGTCGCAATGCAGCCGATCTTTTCTTTGATCGGAAGATTTTCGTCGTACAGCGGAGCAAAATGACTTTCTTTTTCTTCCAGAGTCTTTAATACTTTCTCCGCAAGCGCGATGCCGCCCTCGCCGCCCTGTGCCCAGACGTTGGACAGTGCGAACTCACAGCCTCTTTCTTCACAGAACTGCTGTACAAAATTCGTCTCTGCCTCAGTGTCGGTCAGGAAGGAGTTTAAGGTAACAACCACCGGAACGCCAAACTGCTGCAGGTTTTCGATGTGCTTCTCCAGGTTGACAATGCCCTTTTTGAGCGCGTCCAGATTTTCTGCAGACAGGTCTTCCTTTGTAATGCCGCCGTTATACTTGAGTGCACGGATCGTTGCAACCAAAACGACTGCATCCGGCTTTAAGCCGGCCATCCGGCATTTGATATCGAAAAACTTCTCTGCGCCGAGGTCTGCACCAAAGCCGGCCTCTGTGATCGTATAATCCGCCATTTTCAGGGCTGCCTTTGTTGCACGGACAGAGTTACAGCCGTGTGCGATATTGGCAAAGGGTCCGCCGTGGACGATCGCCGGGGTATGCTCGAGCGTCTGGATCAGATTAGGCTTTAACGCGTCCTTCAGCAGGGCTGCCATTGCTCCAACCGCCTTTAAATCAGCTGCGGTCACCGGCTCTCCCTGATAGTTATAGGCAACGACGATTTTTGCCAGACGCGCCTTTAAATCATCCATGTCATCTGCCAGGCAGAGGATCGCCATAATCTCAGAAGCGACGGTGATCACGAAATGGTCTTCCCGGACAACGCCGTCCGCTTTTGCACCGAGACCGACAACGATATTTCTCAGCACGCGGTCGTTCATATCCTCGCAGCGTTTCCATAAGATCTGTCTGGAGTCGATCCCAAGCGCATTGCCTTGCTGGATATGGTTGTCTAAAAGCGCCGCCAGAAGGTTATTTGCAGAAGTAATCGCATGAAAATCCCCGGTAAAATGCAGGTTTAAGTCTTCCATCGGAACGACCTGCGCATAACCGCCGCCGGCTGCCCCGCCCTTAATGCCAAAACAAGGGCCAAGAGAAGGCTCACGCAGCGCAATCACCGCTTTTTTGCCCATTTTTGCAAATGCCTCGCCCAGTCCGACGCTGGTCGTTGTCTTGCCCTCCCCGGCAGGGGTCGGATTGATTGCTGTCACTAAAATCAGTTTTCCGTCTTTGCGGTCTTCGATGGATTTTAAATATTCGTCGGAAAGCTTCGCTTTATATTTGCCATAAAGCTCCAGATCGTCTTCCGGAATATCCAGATGCTCGGCCACTTTCTGAATCGGCCATAAAACAGCTTCCTGTGCGATTTCGATATCTGATTTCATCTATTCATTCTCCTTTGCCTGTGTTTAACATGTTCTATGCTTTTGTATGCTGATATCAGAGGATTTCCTCTACCAGCTGTTCAAACTCTGTTTCGGTCATCAGTACCTTACGGGGCTTGGTACCCTCTTCTTCCCCGACGACACCGACCTCCGCCAGCTGATCCATAAGCCGGGCGGCGCGGTTAAAGCCGATCTTAAAGACTCTCTGCAGCATACCGATCGATGCTTTGTCCTTTTCGATAATAAAGCGTCCCGCATCTGCAAAGTAGGCATCATATTCCGGTCCGGATGAGCCGGATGTAGCACTGCCCGAAGAGGTTCCGATGGATTTCATCTTTTCCTCGATTTCATTGCTGGCATCGTAAACATTGCCGATGTTCTGATTTTTTAAGAAATCCACGACATCAGACACTTCATTATCCGAAACGAATGCACCCTGCACCCGGACAGGCTTGGAATAGCCCTGTGGGTAAAAGAGCATATCGCCCTTTCCGAGCAGCTTCTCTGCTCCGTTCATATCCAGAATGGTACGGGAATCGACGCCGCTGGAGACCGCGAATGCGACACGGCTCGGCATGTTCGCCTTAATCAGTCCCGTGATGACATCGACGGAGGGGCGCTGAGTCGCAATGATCAGATGGATGCCTGCCGCTCTTGCAAGCTGTGCCAGCCGGCAGATCGCTTCTTCCACCTCTCCCGGCGCAACCATCATCAGGTCGGCAAGCTCATCCACGATAATGACGATCTGCGGAAGGTCGTTGGGTATGCCCTCTTCTCCCTTTTGTCTTCGTTCTTCGAGCTTCTTATTATATCCTTTTAAGTCGCGGACATTGCTGTCTGCAAATTTCTGATATCGGTCGGTCATTTCCGCAACGCCCCACTGCAGCGCAGCCGACGCTTTTTTCGGATCGGTTACGACAGGAATTAACAGGTGCGGAATGCCATTGTACACACTCAGCTCTACGACCTTGGGGTCGACGAGGATCAGTTTGACTTCCGAAGGCTTCGCTTTATATAAAATGCTCATAATCAGCGTATTGATGCAGACGGATTTTCCGGAACCGGTGGATCCTGCGATCAGCATATGCGGCATCTTTGCAATGTCGGATACGACCACCTTGCCGGCGATGTCCTTGCCGACTGCAAATGCTATTTTAGACGGGAAGTTCGAAAACGCATCCGTTTCCAAAAGCTCCCGCAGTCCGACTGCCATCGTCTCTTTGTTCGGAACCTCGATACCGATTGCGGCCTTTCCGGGAATCGGTGCTTCAATTCGGATATCTGTCGCAGCGAGGTTTAGCTTGATATCGTCCGCCAGACCCAGAATCTTGCTGACTTTTACGCCATGATCGGGCTGCAGCTCATACCGGGTTACGGTAGGTCCCTGGCTGATATCTGTAACAGTGACCTTTACGCCGAAGGTCTGCAGCGTATCCTCGAGATGCTTCGCCGTTTCTCTCAGCTCGCACTCGCTGTCCATATTATTGGCGTTGTTGCTTTTATGTAGCAGCGACAGCGGCGGATAATGGTATACGACAGGCTTTGGTGGCTGTTGCGCCGCCTGCTTTTCCTGCTCTTTCTGTTTCTTAGCAAGCTCCTGACCAACGACAGTGGCTTCTGTAGCGGTCTGGGGTGCTTTGGGAGGCACAGCTTTAGGGCGCTGCACTCCGGTACTTTGCAGGTTTTGGGTTGGAATCACGGTCGGCTCTCCGGCAGTGTCCTTGTTGTCATCCCCTGGAAGCTTGGGCGGCACAGCGTCGTATTTGTCCGAATCCGACTGCTCCAATTCCTGTACAGGAGCAAGCTTCTGTGATGGACAGGCAGGCTGTGTATCCATATGCAAGGGAACCTCCGGTGCAGAAGTTTCCACCACAGAAGTTTCCACCCTGGATTCCAGTGGTACAAATGCTTCTGTCTGCTGCGGCTGTTTCGGTTCCAGGTAGTGAACCTCTTTCATATCCTGATAAACATCCGCCTGCGGCTGGCTGGTCACAGGGTCCTGCATTCCCGATAAAAATGCATCCGCCGGTTCTGCGGTGTTGTCCTGTGGTACAGGGGTTGTGTCACTGTCATTGTTCAAATATGCGGAATGAATCCGCACATGACTCATTAAAGCTGAGCCGGATGCATCCGCTGCAGCCGCTGCAGCCGCAGGAATGCTTTCTTCTGCTGTGATGATCGATGATGTCGCTAAAACAGCTGCCCCACTCGCAACCGCTGCATCGGGAAACGTTTCATTCCTGCGGTCTGCATCGAGGTTGACACTTACCGGTCTGACGGTATACTGCTCCGTCACCTGACCGGGATTTTCTGTTATGGTGATTTCGTGCATGTCCTCGCGACGGCCGACAGATGCCTTGCGCAGCGTCGTGTCCGCCATAATGCCCGTGCTTTTTTTCTCCATCCGGAAGATCTGATCTGCATCCTGACGTGCCTGAGCCTCTTCCTTGCGGCGTTGTTTGGCTTCGCGCTGCTGCTCTGCGTTAAGCTGCTTCTGGCGGGCGAGCTGTTTTCTTTCTTTTTCGCGGGCGAGTTCTTCTTCTCTGCGTTTCTCGGAACGTTCTTCGTTTTCCTGGCGGAGACGTTTGCTGCGCTCTTCGTTTGCCTGTCGGCGCTGTTCATAGCGCTCTTCGCTCTCTTTCCGGCGTCTTTCGCTGCGCTCGCGGTACCTCTGCGCATCGGAACGTGCCGTCTCATAGACATATCTGCCAGAAGTCTTTACACCGTTCACAAACGAACGCTCTGTGATAATAACTGTGCAGATAATCACCAACACCAACAAAAGCAGTACTGTGCCGACCATGCCAAGAAGCCGGTGCAGCCCCCAGGCAAGGGAGCCGGATATGACACCGCCGCCCAGCCGTTTTTCAGCGCTTTCCAGATACAGCTCCCGGATCGAATAATCCATCGACAGCGTTCCCCCCTGAAACAGGAGCGAGCAGACTACACCAAGCAGGAAAAACAGAATGATTCCCGCCGTCAGCTTCATGGACGCGATCCGATTTCCCTGATTGGAAATGCCAAACGCGATTGCAATAAAGGCAAGTACCGGCAGTGCATATGCCATCGTGCCGAAAATACCGAACATTACGCGGCTGATCTGATTGCCGATGACACCGATCACGCCGAAATTGCATAAAAATAGCAATATTGTGAGTGCTAATACACCGATCAGGATAATTTCGCTTGTAATCGCGCTTTGTGCCTGAAGTTCAGCTGCACTCGGTTTTCTGGTTGTTTTTTGTTTTCCACCCTTTGCGCCGCCTCTGCCTGTTTTCGCAGGGGTCTTTTTCCTTCCTTTCGACGCAGTTGATGCCATAATCATCCCTCCAACTGACCTGCCTTTTTTCTACATCTGCAAAATGGATTTTTAAATTAGCATAGGCAGAAAAAGACTAGATCAATTTAGTATATCACTTAATTTTCTTCTTGTCACTATTGCTGTTTTTCTTTTTCATCCGACCTGCCCGATAGCCGTCTGCCAGCTCATGAAGCTTCTGCACTGCCTCGCGAATACCGCCGACGGAAGAAATGATCCCTTCATACACCGCCTGCTCTCCGACAAGAATCGTCCCGAGGTCACGGCTCAACATCCCCTGTTTGATCATCATCTCTTCCATCCGCTGCTTGGAAACACTGCAATGGCTGCAGACAAAACCGGTGATCCGATCCTGAATCTGCCGGAAATAATCATAGGTCTGCTGTGCGCCGATCACCGTCCCGTTCATGCGAACCGGATGGATTACCATTGTCCCGGACGGCACAATGTAGGAATAATCCGTGCTCACCGCGATCGGGACGCCAATGGAATGACTGCCGCCCAGCACAAGGGAAACGGTCGGCTTGCTCAAAGAAGCGATCATCTCTGCAATCGCAAGCCCCGCTTCGACATCGCCGCCCATCGTATTTAGCAAAACAAGCAGACCGCTAATATTCTTACTGTCCTCTATCGCCGCCAGCTGCGGTAGAATATGTTCATATTTTGTCGTTTTGGAGCTGCTTCCGAGGTTGTCATGCCCCTCAATTTCCCCGATAATCGTCAGCAGATGGATCGAGGTTTCTTCCTTATTATCTGTAAGCGTTAACTGACCGGTCTGCTCGATTCGCTCGTCCCGGTGCATTTCCTGTTCTTCTTTTTTTCCCATAAAAAATCACTCCCGCATTTCTTTTTCAGAAAGGATGTGCAGGAGTGATTTATTTTATACATCAAAATCATCGTTATCCGCAACCGGAATTTCATAAAACATAAGATCCGGCGACGGTTCAAAAGCGTAATTCATTTCTTTGCGGACATGTCGTTTGGGAACGGGAAGCGGGTTATCCAGATATTCTCCCGGCGCAGGCTTTGGTGGTTCCTTTGGCGCTTTCTCAAAAAGCGCAGACTCCCCCTCCTGCCTGAACTCAGCTGCCGGTATGGTATTCTGTGAAGCGTGTTTCTTCTTTTTCCCCCAACTCATGCTTCGCCCTCACTGTGCAAAAAAAACTCTTTCCCATAGGATCAAAACGCAATACGAGGATTTTAGAGTGCCTGTTCCAGATCCGCGATGATATCGTTTACATTTTCAATACCGACGGAAAGACGGATCAGATCGGGCGCTACGCCGGCCTCTTTTAACTGCTCGTCGTTCATCTGACGGTGCGTATGGCTGGCAGGATGCAGAATGCTGGTGCGGGAATCCGCCACATGGGTAACAATAGCTGCAAGCTTTAACTTATCCATCATTTCTTCCGCCGCCTTGCGTCCGCCTTTTAATCCAAAGGAAATGACGCCGCAGGTGCCGTTCGGCATGTATTTCTGTGCCAGCTCATAATATTTGCTGCTCTTTAAGCCGGGGTAGTTGACCCATGCAACCTTCTCGTTCGCTTCCAGAAATTCCGCAACCTTCTGCGCATTGTAGCAGTGGCGTTCCATCCGAAGCGGCAGCGTCTCCAAACCGACATTCAGCAGAAACGCGTTCTGAGGAGACTGTACCGCGCCGAGATCGCGCATCAGCTGGGAGGTTGCCTTGGTTATGTATGCCGCCTTGCCGAATTTTTCGGTATAAACTACACCGTGATAGGATTCATCCGGTGCGCAGAGTCCCGGAAACTTATCCGGGTATGCAGACCAGTCGAAATTGCCGGAATCTACGATCGCACCGCCCAGCGCCATCGCATGACCGTCCATATATTTGGTGGTGGAATGCGTTACGATATCGACCCCCCATTCGAACGGATTGCAGTTGATCGGGGTCGGGAACGTGTTGTCAACGATTAACGGTACATGATGTGCATGCGCCGCACGGGCGAATTTTTCAAAATCCAACACAACCAGCGCGGGATTTGCCAGAGATTCCGCCATGACGCATTTGGTATTGGGCTGGAACGCCTTGCAGATCGTCTCGTAATCCGCATCCGGGTCTACGACAGTACAGGATACGCCCATTTTTTTCATGGTAACCGCCAGCAGATTGAAGGTTCCGCCGTATACGGTGGACGATAATACGACATGGTCGCCCGCCTCGCAGATATTGAAAACGGCATAGTAGTTTGCCGCCTGTCCGGAACCGGTCAGCATCGCTGCTGCGCCGCCCTCCAGTTCACATATTTTCTGTGCGACACAGTCGTTGGTCGGATTTGCCAGACGGCTGTAAAAATATCCGGATTCCTCCAGATCAAAAAGTCTGCCCATCTGCTCAGAGGATTCATATTTAAACGTCGTACTCTGATAAATCGGGAGCACTCTCGGCTCTCCGTTCTTCGGCTTCCAGCCAGACTGTATACAGATCGTTTCCTTTGCGTATGCCATAGTATCCTCTTACCTCTTTGTCTTTCCGACAAAAATCCGGTTTTTTGTCCGTTTTATTCTTCGTCCCAGTTGTGATATACTGCCTGAACGTCGTCATCCTCGTCCAGCAGATCCAGGGTACGCTGCAGTCCCTTTAATGCAGTCTCGTCTGTTATCTTGACATAGTTCTGAGGAATCATGGTAACATCTGCGGATGCCATCGGAATACCTGCCTTCTCCAGCGCTTCGCGCACTTCTTCAAAAGTATCGGGATCGGTCAGAATTTCGAAGCTGTCCTCTTCCTCGCTGAAATCCTCTGCGCCTGCATCCAGAGCGGTCATCATCAGATCGTCCGCTTCCATATCGCATTCTTCTTTATCGATGATGATCTGACCCTTCTTATCGAACATAAAGGATACACAGCCAGGTGTGCCAATGTTGCCGTTGCCCTTTGTGAACGCGCTTCTGACGTTGGCAGCGGTACGGTTCTTGTTATCGGTCAGGGCATCGACGATGATTGCGATTCCGCCGGGGCCATAGCCTTCGTAGGTGATATATTCGTAATTAACGTTGCCGACATCGCCGGCAGCCTTCTTAATTCCTCGTTCGATGGTGTCGTTGGGCATGTTGTTGGATTTTGCCTTTGCAACGACCTGTGCCAGCTTGAAGTTGTTCGCAGGGTCAGGACCACCCTCTTTTACGGCAACTGCAATTTCTCTTCCGAGAATGGTGAAAATTTTTCCCTTTGCAGCGTCATTTTTTTCTTTTTTATGCTTGATGTTTGCAAATTTTGAATGTCCGGACATTTCTTTTCTCCTTTATCTAACGTGTTTCTAGTTCTTTATCATAGCATTTTGGCTGGAAAACGTCAAGAAAACATCTGCTTTGTACGGTTTCTTTATGTATCCAGCGAAAGGCTGACCTTCAAGGCAGAGTTTACGCGGTTCATCACCCGCGCATCCAGATGGCATACTTTGTCTTTCAGCCTCTTTTTATCTATTGTGCGGAGCTGTTCCAGTAAAATTACGGAATCCTTTTCGATTTCATATTCCCCGGAAAAAATTTCGATATGGGTCGGAAGCTTTGTTTTATTCATCCTGGAAGTAATCGCCGCACAGATCACAGTCGGGCTGTAACGGTTGCCGATATCGTTCTGGATAATCAGCACCGGGCGGACACCTCCCTGTTCCGATCCGACCACGGGTCTTAAATCTGCATAATAAATATCTCCGCGCTTCACTCTTTTTTCTTCCTTTCCTGTTTTTTTACCTCAGGACAAGTATTGGCTGCTTTCTCAGCGCGTATACCATTCTTTAAAAAAAGAGTTTCTCTTCGTGAAAATAATCCCGCGTACAGACGATTTTCCCGCCTTTTTCATAGACGCGTGGAATCCGCTTTCCGAGGCAGCACGCGGTTTCGTAGTTAAATCTGCCGGAGCGGTCGCCGATTTCTTCCATTGTAATCGTTTCGATGCCGTCTGTGCCGATGAGCGTTGCGATATCCCCTACCTTTGCCTCAGGAATCTTTGTCACATCGACCATGAACTGATCCATGCAGACGCGTCCCAGGATCCTTGCGCGCTTTCCGGCAATCAGAACATCGCCCTTGTTGGAAAGCCCGCGCGGATAGCCGTCCGCATAACCCACCGGAATCGTCGCCACACGCATAGGATTCGCTGTACAGAACGTCCCGCCGTAGCTGATTTCCTGCCCTGCATCCAGCTCTTTGATATAAGCGATACGGCTCTTTAAAGACAGGAGCGGTTCTAACACGATGCCGTCGCGCTTGACTTCATCTGACGGCCACATGCCATAGAGAATGATTCCGGCGCGCACCGCATCCATGTGCATATCGGGCAGCTCCAGGATGGACGCACTGTTGGAGCAATGCCGCAGCGGGATTTTCAGGGAAAGTTCCTTTTCCACACGATCGGTAAAGCTCGAAAATTTTTCATACTGCACATTCGTTTTGGATTTATCTGCTTCATCCGCTGTCGCAAAATGGGTAAAAATTCCATCAATGGAAAGATTTGGACACTGCATCGCGCGTGCGACAAAGGAAAGTCCCTCATCGTCCGGGCGGATGCCGATTCTCGACATACCGGTGTCTACCGCGATGTGAACGTGCATCTTTTTGCCGGCTTTTTGGGCAGCACGGCTCATATCCTCCAGCATCTGATCGGTGAAAACCGTCGCATGGACACCCCGAAGTGCCATTTCCTCATAAGCCTCCGGAAAGGTATAGCCGAGCACCATCGCGGGCTTTTTGATTCCGGCATCTGCCAGCAATACTGCCTCTTCCTCCGTTGCCACTGCGTAGCCGATGACTTCCGGAATTTCATCCATTTCCCGCGCCAGCATCACCGCGCCGTGTCCGTAACCGTCCGCTTTGATGACCGCGATGATTCCGGCATCATTTTTCCGACAGGCTGCAATCTGGCGCAGATTGTCGTGCAGCGCGTCCAGATTTACGCAAGCCCACACTCTTCTATATGGATTTTTGATCATTTCCTCACACATAATTTTTCTCCTGCTTCACAAGTACCGCCCATACCGCTTCCGCGATATCATTGGAGGTCATACTGTATTCGCCCTTTGTATGGGCTGCCAAGTCGCCTGCCAGACCGTGCAGATAGACGCCGATACAAAGCGCCCAGAACGGATCGTCGATCGTAGAAAGCAGTGCCGTCACAATTCCGGTCAGTACGTCCCCGCTCCCGGCTACCGCCATGCCGCTGTTGCCGCTGCGATTGATATAAATGCTGCCGTCCGGCGAAGCTGCAATGCTTCTCGCACCCTTACACAGAACAGCTGCCTGCAAACGATTCGCCCACTTTTTTGCATAGAACACGGGCTGTTTTAAAATTTCTTCAATCGCGCAGCCCTCCAGCCGGGCAAGCTCCCCGGGATGCGGCGTTAAAATCAGCTTCCGGCGCGTCGCCGGATTCTGCTGGTGTTCAATCAGCTCCTGTAAAAGTGCTTCGTCCTTTGCGATAAGATTGATTGCATCCGCATCCAGCACAAGCGGCTGCAAGGTCTGCTGCAGCACAAACAAAAGCTCCTTCCGGGCGCGATCAGATAAGGATAGCCCGGGACCTGCGCCGATCACATCCGCCCAGCCAGCGGATGCTTCCACAGAATCTGCGGTCATTGCCTCCGGAAGCGCCGTCTGAATCACCGGATGTATCAATGTCGGGCAGGAAAGCTTTACCATGCCGCTTCCTGCATAAAACGCACTCCGACCGCACAGAATCGCCGCTCCCGCCATAGCTTCACTGCCCGCAAGCAGCAGCACTTTTCCAAACGTGCCCTTATTTCCATCCTCAGGGCGTGCCGTAAGCAGCTCTGCCACCGGTGCAGTAAATGTAAAGGCTTCCGGCGTCTGATCCAAAAATCCATCCTCAGTGATGCCGATCTGTGTGCAGATCACTTTTCCGGTATATTTGCAGCCCGGATAGAACAAAAGCCCGCGCTTCCAGAAGCCGAACGTGACTGTCACGTCTGCCCGGACAGCGCAGCCAAGCACCGCCCCGGTATCCGTTTCGATTCCGGAGGGAAGATCCACCGCAAGCACAAAGGCATCCTGCGCGTTGATCCATTCGATTGTTTCCCGATAAATTCCTTCTGCCGGACGGCACAGACCGATTCCAAACAAAGCATCTACAATAATATCATATTCTCCATCCGGGATTGTGTCACAGATAACGGCGCCGTAAGCCTTTGCCGCATGCAGCTGCAGCTTTAAAAGTTCGCCCGCTTTTTCTTCACTGGACGTCAGATAAAAGGAAACATCATATCCCTCCTGCAAAAGAAGTCTGCCAATTGCGATACCATCCGCCCCGTTATTGCCTCCGCCCGCTGCAATCAGGACGCGCCGTTTTGGATGTAAGCCAAGCTGCCCTGCCTGCTCTTCCAGCTTTTTTTGACGCGACACAATCACATCAACACAGGAAAGCGCAGCCCGTTCCATCAAAACGACGGACGGGACGCCGAAAATCTCAGAAGTATTGCTGTCGCAGCGTTTCATTTCTGCCGCAGTTAAAAGCCAGCAGACAACTGGATGGCCAGAGCCCGACGCTGGCAAAACGCATTTATTCATTCGTTTTCCTGCTCTCCTTTTCGTAACGCTCAAGCATATAAGATAGCTTCATCAGGCTGTCGGACAGATGGACGTTCTCAACCTGCACTTCTTTTGGAACCTTCAAATCCACATGTGCAAAATTCCAGATCGCCTTGATCCCGACGGAAACAAGACGATCTGCGACTTCCTCCGCGCTGTTTTTGGGAATCGTCAAAACCGCGATATCTACATTGTTCTGCTCAACAAAATCCGCGACCTCTTCCATCGGACGTACCTCGATGCCTCGGATTTTACGTCCGTACAACGCCGGATTATTATCAAAGACCCCGGTGAAAATAAAGCCGCGCCGTTCAAAATTCATATAATTGGCAAGCGCCTGTCCGAGGTTGCCTGCCCCTACAATAATCAGGTGGTGGGTTTTGTCCAACCCCAGAATCCTGCCGATTTCCTGATACAGATATTCGACGTTGTAGCCGTAGCCCTGCTGCCCGAACCCGCCAAAGTTGTTGAAATCCTGTCGGATCTGAGATGCCGTCACATTCATGATGCCGGACAGCTCCTGTGAGGAAATCCGTTCCACACCTTCGTCTTTTAATTCTCCCAGAAAGCGGAAATATCTGGGAAGCCTGCCGATTACAGCCTGTGAAATTTCCTTCTCTGCCACTTCGTATGCCTCCTTCGTCCGCTGTCAGATACTGTTTTCCATTCGTAACTGTTCAGTAACCTCACAGTTACGCGCAAAAATCCATTCAAAATCGGCTATGCCGATAGGATTTTTGCTTTCTAGTCTAAGGTTTCTTACAGTCAGCGCAGTAAATGCGCAGACCTACTGAACATTTACTTCCATTCTATTATACCCTGCGTTAAAAAAATGTCAATGCGTACTCCGACCGTCCGATTGGACTTGACACGTTATTTGCACACAGGTAAACTGTTACATAGTATAAAGAAGGAGAACCATCATGATACTTTCCTGTCAGAATATCGAAAAAGCATTTCTGGAAAAACAGGTTTTAAAAAACTGTTCTTTTCATATAGAAGATTATGAAAAAGCTGCAATTGTCGGCTTAAATGGTGCAGGCAAGACAACCCTGCTGCGCATCATCGTCGGACAGCTCGAGCCCGACGGCGGCGTAGTCGCCTTTGCAAAGGACAAGACCTTCGGTTATCTGGCGCAGGACAGCGCCGTCAACAGCGACAATACAATTTATGAGGAACTGCTCTCCGTCAAGCAGCATCTGCTCGATCTCGAAAATCAGATCCGCCAGGCGGAGCTTTCCATGAAGCAGCTTTCCGGCGACGCATTAGAGGACCTGATGCAGAAATATGCAGATCTGACGCACCGTTTCGAAATGGAAAACGGCTACGCCTACAAAAGCGAACTGACCGGCGTTTTAAAGGGCCTTGGCTTTACCGAGGACGAGTTTCAGAAACCGGTTTCCACGCTCTCCGGTGGTCAGAAAACCCGCGTTGCACTCGGCAAACTTCTGTTGCAGAAGCCTGACCTGATCATCCTCGACGAGCCCACCAACCACCTGGACATGTCCTCGATTTCCTGGCTCGAAACCTATCTGCTCAACTATAAGGGAAGCGTTTTAATCGTCTCCCACGACCGGTATTTTCTCGACCGGATCGCTTCGAAGATCATCGAAATCGACAACACGAAGGTGACCGTTTTTTCTGGCAACTATTCCGATTACGCCGCCAAAAAAGAACAGCTGCGTCAGGCACAGCGAAACGCTTATTTAAACCAGCAGGCAGAAATCAAGCATCAGGAAGAGGTCATCACAAAGTTAAAATCCTTTAACCGTGAAAAGTCGATCAAGCGTGCCGAAAGCCGGGAAAAAATGCTTGCCAAAATCGAAGTGCTGGATAAGCCAACTGAGGTGCGTTCCGATATGCACTTACAGCTGACCCCCCGCATCGAAAGCGGAAACGACGTTTTAACCGTCGAGCATCTGGCAAAAACCTTTGACCGCAACACGCTGTTTTCCGATCTTTCCTTTGCGTTAAAGCGCGGCGAGCACGTCGCGATCATCGGCGACAACGGAACCGGAAAGACGACGATTTTAAAACTCATCAACGAGCTGGTGGAACCGGACGCCGGAACCATCCGACTCGGCAGTAAGGTGCAGATCGGCTACTACGATCAGGAGCATCACGTCCTGCATCCCGATAAAACGCTGTTTGAGGAAATTTCGGACGAATATCCATCCCTGAACAACACGGAAATCCGCAATACGCTGGCTGCGTTTTTGTTTACCGGAGACGATGTATTCAAACGGATCAAAGACCTTTCCGGCGGCGAGCGCGGACGTGTTTCCCTCGCAAAGCTCATGCTTTCCGAATCGAACTTCCTGATCCTCGACGAGCCGACGAACCATCTGGACATCGCCTCCAAGGAAATTCTGGAGGATGCGTTAAACAGCTACAACGGAACGGTTTTATATGTTTCCCACGACCGTTACTTTATCAACCGTACTGCGCACCGCATTCTGGAGCTTTCCGGCGGCACGCTGCACCAATATCTGGGCAATTATGATTATTACCTGGAGAAAAAATCCCAACAGGGCGCTTCTACAGAGTCCGCAGCCTTCGGCACTTTAGCTACGTCCGCTGCCTCTGCAGCTTCTACAGAAAGCTCTGCCTCAAAGCTTTCCTGGCAGGCACAGAAGGAAAAGGAAGCCCAGCGCCGCAAAAAGGAAAATGCCCTGAAAAAATGCGAAGAGCAGATTGCTTCCCTCGAAGAGCGGGATAAACAGATCGACCTCGAAATGAGCGATCCCAAAATCGCAACCGACGTTGCCGCATTGCAGAAGCTCTCCCGCGAAAAGGATGAAATCGCAGACAAGCTCATGGAGCTGATGGAGGAATGGGAACAGCTGAGCGAGTAGAATGTCTCCGCGATCTTTCGCCTGCAGTGTATAAAACCTTTGAATTATACGGAAATAAAAAAGAGCCTAGGACCTGATTTTCAGGAATCTTCGGCTCTTTTATTTATTATTCATGACAATAGAATGCTATTGTTTTTCTTCAGCACCAGCTTCTTTTTCCGGCTTTTTTTCGATGAAAATCTTTCTCGTGATAAAGTTATAAACCATTACCACGCCGGTTGCAAACGGCTTAACGATGATGTAGGAACGGCTCCAGAACGGGTCGAGAACCATCGTGCCGAGCTTTAAGACGACATTGTTTAAGATCAGACCGCCGACTGCAAGAATGAAAAAGACGGCGAACTGCTTGCTCTGGTTTGCTTTTTTGTCCGTATCGAATACAAAAAGAATGCTCAGAATATAATTGACGATTGCCGATACGGTAAAGGCAAGGGTGTTGGCTGCGATAACCGGCCATCCGAGCAGCTCCTTAAACAGAATCAACAGCACGTATTCAATGAAGAAACATAAAAAACCCACCGCGCCGAATTTGATGATCTGCTGTCCGAGCTTACTGTTAATCAATTTCTTAATCAAGCTTTAGAACCTCTCTTATTTCTCCATAGTTTTCCGGATCGCTTTGATGAAGTCCTGGCTGTTCAATACCGTGACATCCGTCAGCTCTGTAATCAGTGCCAGGTCCTTTGTCATCCTGCCGCTTTCGATCGTATCCAGTGTTGCTTTTTCCAGCTTGTCCGCAAATGCGCACAGCTCCGGAAGCTTGTCCAGCTCGCCGCGTTTTCTGAGTGCGCCTGTCCATGCAAAAATCGTCGCAACGGAGTTCGTAGAGGTTTCCTCACCCTTTAAGTGCTTGTAATAATGTCTCTGAACGGTTCCATGCGCAGCTTCATATTCATAAACGCCTGCAGGAGAAACCAACACGGAGGTCATCATTGCAAGAGAACCAAAGGCAGAGCTTACCATATCGCTCATAACGTCGCCGTCATAGTTTTTGCATGCCCAGATGAAGCCACCCTTTGCTTTCATGACGCGCGCTACCGCATCGTCGATCAGGGTGTAGAAATATTCGATACCGAGCTCTTTGAACTTCTCCTGATATTCGTTTTCGTAGATTTCCTGGAAAATATCCTTAAAGGTATGGTCATATTTTTTGGAAATTGTATCCTTGGTCGCAAACCACAGATCCTGCTTCGTATCCACTGCGTAATTAAAGCAAGCGCGGGCAAAGCTCGTGATAGACTTATCCGTATTGTGCATGCCCTGTAAGACACCTGCACCGGTAAAATCGTGGATCAGCTCGCGGGTTTCTGTACCGTCCGCCGCCGTGAACACCAGTTCTGCCTTGCCGGGACCCTCTACGCGGATTTCGGTATTTTTGTATACATCACCGTAAGCGTGACGTGCCAGCGTGATGGGCTTTTCCCAGTTGCGGACGCAGGGACGGATGCCCTTTACCAGAATCGGTGCGCGGAACACGGTGCCGTCCAGAATGGAGCGAATCGTGCCGTTGGGGCTCTTCCACATCTTCTTTAAATGATACTCTTCCATTCTCGCTGCGTTGGGTGTGATTGTTGCACATTTGACTGCAACGCCGTATTTTAAGGTTGCATTGGCGCTGTCAATCGTCACCTGATCATCTGTTTCGTTGCGATGCTCCAGACCGAGGTCATAATACTCTGTCTTCAAGTCAATATAAGGAAGCAGAAGCTCATCCTTGATCAGCTGCCAGAGGATTCTGGTCATTTCATCGCCATCCATCTCCACCAGCGGCGTTGTCATCTGAATCTTAGCCATCGATTCTCTCCTTTTCATCATAGGCGTCCAAAAGCCCGTTTTTAATCATATTATCATAAGCATTGCGCATATGCAAGGCTGCCAGCTCCTGTGCGCGGTCGGCATCCTTCCGGCAGATCGCCTCCATGATCTGTTTGTGCTCGAGCACAGCTTCCAGTCCTCTTTCACTGCCGGAAAGGTTCTGCTTGCGCATTCTCCGCACATATTCATGGAAATCCCTCAGCTGATGCTCCAGCATTTTGCTTGAGCATGCTTCATATAAAATATCGTGGAACTGATCGTCCAGCTCCGTCAGCTTCTGGGCATGTCCCTTGCTGGCGTGAAATTCTGACAGGTAAATATTTTCTTCCAGCGCATCCAGCTGTTTTTCTGTAATATACGCGGTTGCCCAACGGGCACAAAGCCCTTCCAGCAAAGAACGGATCGCATAAATATCCTCCACGTCCTTTCTGGTGATGCCGGTCACATATGCCCCCTTGTTTGGGATAATGCTGACCAGACCTTCCAGTTCCAGCTGGCGCAGCGCTTCCCGGACGGGCGTGCGGGAAACGCCCATCTCTTCGCTGATCGCCATTTCCCGCAGTTCCTCGTGTTCTTTATAATGTCCGCTTAAAATATCCTCCCGCAGCTGATGAAAAACCTTTCCCCTCAGCGAATATCGGTCGGAGCTTTCTTCTTTTTCGTATTGACTCATACCAATAAAATCCCCAGTTTCTTGCTGGCATCATCGATTACCTTCAACAGCTCTTCATCGGTCAGAACGGTAACACGGCCGCTTTCGTATTCGGCGTCCACCCATTTCTTGACCTCGTGAACCAGCTCGCAGTTTTTATCCAGCTTCTTTTCCTCCGGTAAATGGAAGTAAGTATTGATCCAGTGTGCGATTCCGGCAAGACCGGAGGTATTCGATACAGCGCACAGAACCGGACGGTTTAAAAACTTTTCTGTATCAAAAATGTTGTAAATCTCTTCGTTTTTCAGCAGACCGTCTGCATGGATACCCGCTCTTGTGACATTGAAGTTCTTACCGACAAACGGTGTCCTGGGCGGGATGTGGTAGGCGATTTCTTTTTCGTAGTATTCTGCCAGCTCGGTGATCACCCTGGTGTCCATGCCGTTTAACGTGCCGCGCAGCTGTGCATATTCGAATACCATCGCTTCCAGAGGCGTATTACCGGTACGCTCGCCGATACCGAACAGCGAGGTGTTGACACCGGAGCAGCCATACAGCCATGCCGTCGAGGAATTGACAACTGCCTTATAGAAATCGTTGTGTCCGTGCCATTCCAACAGCTCGTGGGGAACACCCGCGTGCGTGTGCAGCGCATAGATGATTCCCTGTACGCTTCTCGGGATAACGGCACCCGGATAGTTGACGCCATAGCCCATCGTATCGCAGGCGCGGATTTTGATCGGAATCTGATATTCCTTCATCAGCTTCATCAGCTCCAGGCAAAACGGAACAACATATCCGTAAATATCGGCCCGCGTGATATCCTCCAGGTGGCATCTGGGGCTGATTCCCTCTTCCAGGCACTCCTTGATGACGCTCAGGTAATGCTCCATTGCCTGTTTGCGGGTCATTTTCAATTTCATGAAAATGTGATAATCGGAACAGCTGACCAGAATACCGGTTTCCTTCATGCCGATCTCTTTCACCAGCTTGAAGTCCTCCTTGCTCGCGCGAATCCAGCTGGTAATTTCGGGAAATTTATATCCTTTTTCCAGACATTTGTACACTGCATCCCGATCTTTTTTACTGTAAAGGAAAAATTCGCTGGCGCGGATCAGACCATTTTCTCCGCCCAGTCGGTGCAGATAGTCATAAATCGTTACAATCTGCTCGGTGGAATAAGGGGCGCGTGACTGCTGACCGTCACGGAACGTCGTATCGGTAATCCAGATGTCCTTTGGCATATCGTGCGGAACGGTACGGTCATTGAACGGAATCTTCGGAATTTCCGAATAAGGGAACATATTCCGGAAAACATTCGGCTTCTTCACGTCATCCAGAATGTACATATGCTCTTCGATCTCGAGCAGGTTCTTGTTCTCATTCATGGTGACCGGACGGTTAGTAAATGTATTGTTCATGATTCCTTCTCCTTCGTTTGCTCGCCGCTTTCTTCCAAGCAGTGTGTTCTGTAATTCAGGTATCATTGTATACAATCATCCAATTTTTGTCAATCCTTCTGAAATAAAAAAGTTTATCCCTTTAACGCTCTGCCTACGTGAAGCATTCCCCAGCCCTGCATTCCCCAGTTTTCTCCCAGATCCTGCGCATGGTATAGCAGCCGTTCCCGTACCTGTTCGTTTGTCAGATGCGGCTCCTTTTCCCACAAAAGTGCTGCTGCCGCGCTGACTGCCGGAACTGCCATCGAGGTCCCGTTCTTTGCCGTATACGGATGATTTACCGAGCAGAAATGATTTTTCCGATACCAGGCGTTGCAGGAAATGATGCCGCTTCCCGGCGCCACCAGATCCGGTTTTTTCACCCTGCCGTTTGCAGGACCTCTCCCGGAATAAGCGGCGCAGGCATTTTTGTGTCCCGGGGTCTGCCTTCCATCATGACATCCGACCGATACGACGTGCGCCTGCAGACCCATCGCAGAGACAGAATCCGGGGCAGGTCCGTTGTTTCCGGCAGCCACTGCGACGAACAGCCCTGCATTCCATGCTTTTGCAATCCAAGAAAGCAGCTCCTGCTCGAGCGCAGCTTCCCGGATCGAGCCGATCCCGACGGAAATATTCAAAATTCTCGTATGATAAATCCGGCGTGTGTCCAGCACATACCGGATGCCTTCTATCATGGCGGCAACGTTTCCGTCCCCACGTTCGTCCAGCACCTTGCATACTACCAGACGGCAGCCTGGCGCAATTCCGGCATACAGACCGTTGGAGCATTTTCCGTTTCCGCACAGGCAGCCTGCCACATGGGTTCCATGCCCGCTGTCGTCATACGGCTGCTTCTGTCCGCCGACAAAGTCTGCAAATCCTGCGATTCTCCCGGAAAGATCCGGATGCAGCGCGATCCCGGTGTCCAGCACCGCTGCCGTCACACCTTTTCCGGAAAGCCCGTTTACCTCTGCCGCGGTCGCGTGGACAACTCTCTTTACCCTGTTCAAGGCATACGCATCCTTTTTCTTTTAGGATATGGAAGGATGGGGGAAGAGGTGTGCTGCATTTTATGGAAGGCAGTGAAAATAGAATCCTGCTTCGCAGGATTCTCCACCTGCGGCGGGTCGCGCAAGCGACATAATTCCACTCCGCCAAAGTGCGATCCTCGCGGAGCGTTTTTTATCGTATAGAAACGAAGTTTCCTATACGATAAAAAAGCCGGCCTGCTCGCCGGGCTCCAGTGCATCCGCAAATGATAGGAAAAGTGTTTCAAAAATTTTTCTTCCACGTAAGAAACCTGGACAAGCGTGCGGTCATATCTTAAACCATAACTATCCATTCGGAGGCTCATAACCATGAGTGATTTATCAGCTACCAACTGCGGATGCGGCAATACCTGTCAGAACGGCGGTCTTTTCGGCGGCAACAGTTGCTGCCTCATTCTGATTCTGCTGTTATGCTGCGGCAACAACGGACTCGGAGCAAACAACGGCTGTGGCTGTAACGACGGCTGCAACAACGGCTGTAATTCCCTGATCTGGATTCTGCTACTTCTGGCTTGCTGCGGCAACGGCTGCAGCGGAATCGGCACGAATAACGGCTGCGGATGCAACAATGGCTGTGGATGCTGATTCCATAGGTATCTGAGCGTATCTGGCTCCCATCCCAAAGGGCATTGCTTCCTCCGGGGGTAATGCCCCTTCGCGATGCAAACGATTTTTCGAGTCCCACAGACGATCTCTAACAGACTGGCAAAAGCAATTCCTTGTTGTCCTATTCTATCTGACTGTTTCATAGGAATAGAATAAACACCGGAAGGAGGCTTTTTAATGAACGTCTGTGAAAACGAAGCTGTCATCGCCTTTGATACGCTCTATACCCAAAACCATATCCAGATTTTAAAAATCCTGCTGCCATATTTTGACCCATATGGTCAAAACCATCTCGCGGTCTGGATCAAATATCTGGAGCTGCGCTACACCCTGGAATATGTTTCCAGGCATCCGTCCCCTCCATACAAAAATCAAACCTCCGGCACATCCTCGCCAGACTTTGCCGTGTTGTTTGAGCAGATCAAAAACTTTTGTTCTCCCCAGGAAAAAGCACTGTTTGGAGAACTTCTCAACCTGCAGAAAAATCTCGAGATGTTCGAGGAAATGAAAGGAATGATGCAGCTATTCGAAACGTTTCGGGAAAGTGCGCCCGACACAGACGCCGATACTGCGGCAGATGCAGACTGTTTTGGCACGAATCCGGATGCCGGTTATACGAAAGCAGCTGCAAGAGCTGGCAGCGAAACGGATACTGCCGCCGGGCAGGCAACGTCCGCTTTCGATTCCGCGTCAGCATCTTTGACAGGAACAACTACTTTTCCCGACAATTTCGACCCCATGACTTTTTTGAAGGGCATGCTCTCACCGGAACAGCAGGCGATGTTCGAGGCGTTCCGCGATGGGCTCTAAATACCGCTTTTTCCAGAATATTTTCAAAACGGAGGTTTTTATGACCAGTCAACAAAATAATGATACAAACACCACCTCGGAACCAAACTGGATGAAGGAAGACTGCGTCCAGAGCATTCCAAAAGAAAAGCTGCATTTTTTACAGAAGCTCGTCTTTGAAAGCAGCTCGCTTTCGCAAAAAGAACTACTGCCGTTTTTGATGGCGCTGGCACAGAAAAGCCGAGAAGCATCGATCAGCTTTTCCGACACGGAAATTTCTTCCATTCTCATGGCGATCCGCAAATATGCAACACCGGAGGAACAGCTGAAAATGAATCAGATCGTCCGCCTGATGGCAAAGAAAATGCCCGGAAAGAGGGAGTAAAGCTCCCGCCTTCCGGGCGTTTTCAGGAAACCTTCCGTGGTTCAAAATTTGCAGATAACAAAACCTTTTGTGATCCGTCAGTCCCCGGAGCTTTCTGCAGTTTCCGTTTCGCCAACCGCCTCGACATTCTCACCGTCTGCGTCCGCACTTTCTGTCTCGCCATCTGCGCTTTCCAGTGTCTTAGCCGCAGCCGTTTCCTCTATAGCGTCAGTTGCTGCCGTCTCGTCTGCAGAATCTGCCGTTTCCTCTGTCGCCGTTTCGGTCTCCGTCTCGTCGATGAAGTCCTCCGGGTCCTTATCGAAATCCGTCACGATATTGCTGGAAACGAGGTAAACATTGTCGTCGCCTTCCACTTTGATGTAATACTCAGAAAGCAGATCGCTCTTATTTCCGGCATAAATCACAACCTGTGTTCCATCGGAAAGGACTGCTGTGATTGTCCGGAAAGGCTCCTCCAGTCCGTACTGGGAAAGATCCTCCGGCGCTTCCACAACAGTTTCCGTCGTCGTGATGTTGGCGATTTCATTCAGCAGAGTGTTAACCGTCGATTCCTTAATGGTTTCATCCGGCAGGCTGCTCTCCGTCCAGATGTCGTCTGTTTTCACCAGATGAACCTCGTGGTCGCCGGAAATGATCAGCTCCGTCACATCATCCTTATTGAAGCTGGTAACGTCAACGGAAACGGTTTCTTCCTCCGTTTCAAACGTATGATTCCGGATGATAAAATATCCGCCGACGCAGACAATACATAATACAAGTAAAATCAAAATTTGAATTTTCTGTTTTTTCATTTATCTCTTTCTCCTTCTGGCCCAGATGATAATACCGGCTGCCAGCAGACCAATAGGAAGGATGCCCATCAGGAGGATTCCATAGCGGACCGCAGATGCTGTAGGCACGGTCGCATAGGTGGACGCCATTGATTTGGTCGGGATGGAAATACTTTCGCTCTCTCCTGCCATCGTGCTGATCGCGTTGGTGAACAGCGTCAGGTTGTTATCCATCGTGTACTGGTTTGCCGATTCTGTGAACAGATAGGACGAGCTGTATAAAACCAGCTGTGCTTCTTCGCCGGAAGCAAGTGTTTTCACCGCTTTTACGCCGACAGTAAATGGTCCCTGTGCATCGTCCTCTGTTTTCTTAACGTCGGAGGACTGATTTAAATCGGTCTTGCTGTACGCCTTCTCCGAGGTTGTCAACAGAGTGGTCAGCGTAACGCCATCCTTCTCCTTCGTCAGAATCGGCTGGGCATACGGCATCATGATATAATCATAGCTCTTTCCGTAAACGCCGTTTGTCAGGCTGTCGGAGGAAACGTTCGGCAGCAGATAGATCGGATTCTGATACATTCTCGCATTATCCTGCTCCACGATCAGACCGTTCCCGATGGAAAGTCCGAACTCGGAAAGCACCTTTGTCAGGTTCGGCATCTCCTCAGAGAAGCAATCGATATAAGAGGTGGAAATCAGAACCTTTCCGCCGTTGTTTAAGTATGCAATCAGCTTATCGGCATCCTCTGCGTTTAAGTCGTTTGTAGGGGAAAGGATCAGGACTCCATTTGCATCGTCCGGAACACTGTCCTCTGTCAAAAGTGTCAGCTCCGCAAGATCGACATTTTCCTTTTTCACGCCATCCTCAAACGAGCTGTCCAGGCTGGCTTCTCCGTGACCGTTTAATTTATAAACAACGGAGGTGGAATCGCTCGTCACATAGGCGATCGCGCTTGTCAGCTGTCCTTCTGCATCGTAGCCGCTGACAGAGCTGGAATAGTTGCTGTAGTCATAGTCATATTCGTAAATATTGTTGTAATTGATTACCTTAAATCGCTGTGCGGATTCCACGATCATGGAGTTTACGGAAATGTTGTCGGTATAATCCTTATAAAAATCAGGGGAAACGACAGGATCCTTGTAAACCAGCTTGATGTGATCGGAAAGCTCTGCATAGCTTTTCAGCGTCTGCTGCAGCGTTTCATCCTGGCTGTTCTCCGAATTGATGACATAAATCGTCACATCCTCAGACAGGTTTTTGACGAGATTTTTCGTCGTCTGTGTCAGCGTATATAGCTTCTGGCTCGTTACATCAATCTTCGTATAGCGATCCGGCAGGGCGGAAAATCCGAGGTTTAAGAACACCGCAATCGCTACGACAAGGACGATCATACCGCTGCTGTAAGCGCCGATCTGCAGCGTTTTTACCGAGACCTGATATCTTCTCTTCTGGATCGACTGAACCGTTAAGAATAAAAATACGACGATCAGGGTTACAAAATACAGGACGGATTTCAGATTCAGCGTTCCCTCCACCATAGCGTCCAGACGGTCGGTGAAGTTGTAAGCGTTCAAAATTTTGGTCAGCAGGTTGCCGGTTTGGGAAATCAGTCCGGTAATGGAGGACATCATGTAGCCGACAAACAAAAGGGCAAAGGAAAGCACCGCTGCGATGACCTGGCTTTCTGTGATGGAGGAAATAAACAAACCAATCGCAAGGCAGGTCAGGCCAAACAGATAATAAGCCAGCAGCACCGTGTAGCTTTCGCCCATCGAAACGGTTCCGTAGCGGCTTAAAATCAGCGGGAACAGCGCCATCACCGCAACCGGAATGGTAAAAACGGTCGCCATCGCAAGGTATTTGCCCGCTACAATTCCTCCGATTGAAACCGGAGAAGTCAAAATCAACTGATCTGTTTTCTGCTTACGTTCCTCCGCCAGCACACGCATGGACAGAATCGGCGTCGATAACAGCAGCAAAAACAGGATACTGGAAAAGCTCTGTCCGACATTGCTGTAGCCGGACAGCAGATTGATTGCAAAAAAGTAAAGTCCGGCAAGACAGATATGTGCTGCGATAAACAGCCAGCCTGTTACCGTCGTAAAGAATGTTTTTAATTCTCTTTTATAAATCGCTGTCATTGTTTCGTCTCCTCCTCGGGCTTATCGGTCAGCTGCAGGAAGATATCCTCCAGCGATCCCGTCTTTTTCTCCATGCCAAGCAGGGGCATCCGATTCTCTGCCAGCTCATAAAACAGCGGCTCGCGGATATCGCAGTCCGCCTTCTCTGAAACCCGTGCAAGCACGGTTCCATCTTCTGCTTCTGTTGTCGTAAAGCTTTCTACGCCGTCCAGATTTGACAAAAGCGTCTTTAACTGCGCTGCGGTTCCCTTTACGCAAAGCTCCAGCTCGCCTGCACCCTTTAGCTTTGCCTGCAGTCCGTTCGGCGTATCGCTTGCAACCAGCTCGCCCTTGGAAATAATCAGGATCTGGTCGCACACTGCACTGACTTCGGACAGAATATGCGAACTCAAAATAACCGTATGATCTTTTTTGAGGCTGCGGATCAGCTCACGCATCTCGATCATCTGCCTCGGGTCCAGACCGACGGTCGGCTCATCCAGAATAATCGTCTCCGGATCGCCGAGCACTGCCTGTGCCAGACCGACTCTTTGCTTATAACCTTTGGAAAGGTTGTTGATCAGACGCTTCCGGACGTCCTCCAGCTGCGCGGTTTTGATCGCCTTTTCGATCTGCGCTGCTCTTTCCTTTCCCGGAATACGTTTTAATTCCGCTGCAAATTTCAGATATTCCTCAACGGTCATCTCACTGTACAGCGGCGGAATTTCCGGCAGATAACCGATATGTTCCTTTGCCTTTTCCGGCTCTTTGACGATGTCAAAGCCGTCCACCTTTACGGTTCCGGCAGTCGGTGCCAGATATCCTGTAATCATATTCATGGTGGTCGATTTTCCGGCTCCGTTTGGTCCTAAGAATCCGTAGATCTGTCCTTCTTCAATCCGGACATTCAGATCCTTGACCGCATAGTGATCGCCATATTTTTTGACCAGATGCGAAATCTCAATCATAGTGAGATCCTCCCTTTCAAATTTTACACTTTTTTAAGTTTATCGGAATTATGTGTTCATTTCAGGAGGATTCTGTGAGAAAAGTGTGTTTAAAAAATGGAAAAAATGTGTTCTGCACGAGGCATTTTAGCTGCAGCGACGCAAAAACGGCACAATTTGGCTAAAACGCAGCACGATCCTGATGCAGTGCAATCCCAATCCCGCCCAGAGGTTTTTTCTTTCCCATAAAAGAATGTGCCTTGGCACATTCTCGCGCCGAGGCGCGGTTGCTTTAGCAACCATCTACCCCTGCGCCGAGTGCGCATCCTCGCGGAGCATTTTTATCGTATGGAAACGAAGTTTCCTATACGATAAAACAAAAATTCCCGACAGACAGGAATCTTTCCATCCACATCTGTCGGGAATTCTATTTTTAACACAACCGATCGGTGCAGCGCACATCTGCTATTTTTCAGCAGTGCCTGTCCGCTTCAGCAGGCAATCGCGGTCAGCCCTTCTGAACGATATTTACCAGACGTCCGGGAACATAGATTTCCTTGACGATCTGACCGGTCAGCTTGTCTGCTACTGCAGCTTTACCTGCTGCAATCGCATCCTCTTTGGAGATATCTGCAGCGATCTTAATGGTCGCACGAACCTTGCCGTTTACCTGAACTGCGATTTCCACTTCAGACTCTACCGTCTTTGCTTCTTCATAAGTCGGCCAGCTGGTCTGATACAGACGTCCGCCATAGTTCATGATTTGCCACAGCTCCTCTGTCATATGGGGCGCTACAGGGTTTAACAGGATCAGCAGAGTCTTAAACTCATCTCTGGTTACCTTGCCAGCCTTGTAGAAATCATTGATCAGAGACATCATCGCAGCGATTGCAGTGTTATACTTTAAGGTCTCGAAGTCGGAAGAAACCTTCTTGATCGTCTGATGCATCCTGGTTTCCAGCTCCTTGGAATAGCCGGCTTCATCGGTTACAATCTCCTGCAGCTTCCAGACACGCTCCAGGAATCTTCTGCAGCCTTTTACGCCTTCATTGCTCCAGGCAGCGCTCAGTTCGAATGCGCCGATGAACATTTCATAGGTACGCAGGGTATCTGCACCGAACTCGTTGACAATATCATCCGGGTTTACCACGTTGCCGCGGGACTTACTCATCTTCTCGCCGTTTTCTCCCAGGATCATACCGTGAGAGGTTCTCTTCTGGTAAGGCTCCGGACAGGGAACAACCTTTTCGTCATACAGGAAACGATGCCAGAATCTGGAATACAGAAGATGCAGGGTGGTATGCTCCATGCCGCCGTTGTACCAGTCAACCGGCATCCAGTATTTGAGAGCTTCCGGGCTTGCCAGTGCTTCCGTATTGTGGGGATCGGTATAACGCAGGAAGTACCAGGAAGAACCAGCCCACTGAGGCATGGTATCGGTTTCCCTCTCTGCAGGACCTCCGCAGCAAGGACAGGTTGTCTCTACCCAGCTTCTCATGGCAGCTAACGGAGATTCGCCGTTATCAGTGGGCATATAGCTTTCTACATCGGGCAGCTCCAACGGAAGCTGATCTTCCGGAAGCGGCACATAGCCACACTTATCACAGTGAACGATCGGGATCGGCTCGCCCCAGTAACGCTGTCTGGAAAATACCCAGTCACGCAGCTTGTAGTTCGTTTTCTGTGTGCCAATGTTTTCTTTTTCGAGATATTCGATGATCGCCTTTTTCGCTTCCGCTACTTCCATGCCGTTTAAGAAACCGGAGTTTACCAGCTTTCCGGTTGCAACGTCTACAAAAGCAGCCTCGTTTACATCCACCGGACCTTCGGAGCTTTCTACAACCTGAATGATCGGCATGTTGAATTTCTTTGCGAACTCCCAGTCTCTTTCATCATGGGCAGGAACCGCCATGATTGCGCCGGTACCGTAGCTCATCAATACATAGTCGGAAACCCAGATGGGGATTTCTTTTCCGTTGACCGGATTGACTGCGGTCAGACCATCGATCTTTACACCGGTCTTTTCTTTTGCCAGCTCGGAACGCTCGAAGTCAGATTTTCTTGCAGCCTGCTCCTGATATGCTTTTACTTCGTCCAGGTTTTTGATCTCGGATGCAAACTTTTCAATATAAGGGTGCTCCGGGGAAATTACCATATAAGTTACACCGAACAGAGTATCCGGACGTGTCGTATAAATACGCAGCTTGTCTTCCTTGCCTGCGATCGGGAAATCCACCTCGGCACCGGTCGAACGGCCGATCCAGTTTTTCTGGGAAACCTTGACACGCTCGATGTAATCGACGTGATCCAGACCTTCCAGCAGCTTATCCGCATACTCAGTGATCTTTAACATCCACTGGCTCTTTACCTTACGGATAACTTCTGCGCCGCAGCGTTCGCAGTGGCCATTTACAACCTCTTCGTTTGCAAGTCCCACCTTACAGGAGGTACACCAGTTGATCGGCATCTCCGCTTTGTAAGCCAGTCCCGCTTTAAACAGCTTTAAGAAAATCCACTGAGTCCATTTGTAATATTCCGGATCGGTGGTGTTGATCTCTCTGTCCCAGTCAAAGGAATAGCCTAAGGAGTGCAGCTGCTCTTTAAAACGATGAACGTTATTTTTCGTTACGATCTTCGGATGGATGTGATTTTTGATCGCATAGTTCTCGGTCGGAAGTCCGAATGCGTCCCAGCCCATGGGATACAGTACGTTGTAGCCTTCCATTCTTCTCTTACGCGCAACGATATCCAGCGCCGTATACGGGCGGGGATGTCCAACGTGCAGCCCCTGTCCTGACGGATAAGGGAACTCTACCAGCGCATAATACTTCGGTTTGGAATAATCGTCGGATGCGGCAAACGCCTTTTCGTCATCCCAGATTTTCTGCCATTTCTGTTCGATTTCCTTGGGATTATAAACCCGTTCCATGTGTGTCCTCCTGACTTGATTCCGTAAAAAAACAGACCATCTCGCTCTTTCAAAAATAGAGACGAAACAGTCTGGCTCTTCGCGGTACCACTCTACTTCACAGGATCAAAAAATGCCCTGTGCATCTTGTCGTGCGCATAACGGCGCCACCCGCTTTCTGCTACCTTCCATATTTCATACGGCTCTCACAAAAAGAACTCCAAGACCAGTTCAAAGAATCTTTCTGCTGTCTCGCACCGTCCGGCAGCTCTCTGGATAGAAACAATCCTTTTACTTCTTCTCTTCAACGTCTGTCAAAAGTCTTAAATTTCTGTATTATTGTATCGTTCACCCTTTCTTTTGTCAAGCCTAAAGTCGGAAAGAAGACCGCCTGCCGTCAATCAGAATACAAAACTCCAAAAACGGCTCCCGGGAAACTCCCGAAAGCCGTTTTTGTGCAGATCGTACTGCGGCAGAATGGAAGATGTCGCTTGCGCGACTCGCCGCAGCCGGTGCAGGTACCTCGACACATTCTTTTTTATCGTATAGGAAACTTCGTTTCCATACGATAAAAATGCTCCGCGAGGATGCGCACTCGGCGCAGGGGTAAATGGTTGCTAAAGCAACCGCGCCTCGGCGCGAGAATGTGCCAAGGCACATCCTTTTTTATTCTTCGCTGCCTTCTGCAACCTTTGCTGCTCTCGCTGCGATTTCTTTTTCCTGTACGTCTGAGGGAGCCTGCTCATATCTTGCAAACTCATATTCGTATACGCCGCGTCCGCCGGTCATGGAACGGAGATCTGTGCAGTAGCCATACAGATTGGAGGTCGGAACATCCGCTTCAATGATCTGCTTGCCGCCTGCAACGGGCGTCATGCCGAGCACTCTGCCGCGTCTCTTATTTAAATCGCCCATAACGTCGCCGGTATAGGAATCCGGAACGGTTACTTTCAGGGAAGAAATGGGCTCTAACAGAACCGGGCCCGCTTCCATGAAGCCCTTCTTAAACGCCTGGGATGCAGCCATCTTGAACGCCATTTCGGAGGAGTCAACCGGATGATAGGAACCATCATATAAAACAGCCTTTACACCGACAACCGGATATGCTGCCAGAGGACCTTTCTGAACGGCTTCTGCGATACCCTTTTCTACTGCCGGGAAGTAGTTTTTCGGAACTGCGCCGCCGACAACCTCCTGTTCGAATACATAAGGAGCTTCCAGATCGCCGGAGGGCTCAAAACGCATCTTAACGTGACCATACTGTCCGTGTCCACCGGACTGTTTCTTATATTTATATTCAACGTCGGATTTCTTGCGGATCGTCTCGCGGTAAGCAACCTTCGGTTTGGAAAGTTCAATCTTTACTTTATATTCGTTTTCCAGACGACTTGCAATCACTTCCAGATGCTGCTCACCCATGCCGTAAAGCAGAGTCTGACGGTTCTCGGAATCGTTGACTACGCGCAGCGTCTTATCTTCGTCTGTCAGCTTCTGCAGAGACTGGGAAATCTTATCGATATCCGCCTTGTTAACCGCTTTATAGCGCTTTGCAGTATAAGGCTTGGAATATTCGGTCTTCGCATAAGCAACCGGATTTGCCTTGGTGGAAAGCGTATCACCGGTCTTCGCGCCGGTCAGCTTTGCAAGTGCACCGAGGTCGCCGGCATGCAGCTCGCTCACTTCGATCGGTTTGTTGCCCTGCATCACATACAGCTTGCCGATCTTTGTCTCAACATCGCTGTCGCTGTTATACATCGTATCGTCCGTTTTGAGTACACCGGAGCAAACCTTAATCAGGGAATACTTACCGATGAAAGGATCGGAAATTGTCTTATAGATGTATGCGGATTTCGCTTTGGAGAAATCATAATCCGCCTGGAAAATGCCGTTTGTCTTTAAGCTGATGCCTGCGCATATCCTGTCTTCCGGGCTGGGAACGTATTTTACAATATCATCCAGCAGCGTGTAAACGCCCTGGCAGAGGGTGTTGGAGCCCATCGATACGGGAACGATCGAGCCATCAATAACGTTAGTACGCAGTGCTGCACGAATTTCGGATTCGGAGAAAGTCTCGCCGCCAAAATAGCGCTCCATGAACGCTTCGCTCGTCTCTGCAACCGCTTCCATCAGCGTCTCTCTGCAGATCTCAAGATTCGGTCTGTTGTAATCCGGGATCTCGCAGGGAACAACCTCCTTGCCCTGCCAGCGGTTACCGGTTTCGGATACGACGTTGACATAGCCTACGAAGTGCTCGTTTTCACGGATCGGCAGGTTGAACGGTGCGATCTTCTTACCGTATTTTTCTTTCAGATCTTCTACGATCTGACGATAGGAGGCGTTATCCACGTCCATGTTGGTAACATAGACAAAACGGGGCAGTTTATATTTTTCGCAGAGCTCCCATGCTTTCTCGGTGCCGACTTCAATGCCGGATTTGCCGTTGATTACGATGATGGCAGCGCCTGCAGCCTTTACCGCTTCTTCTACTTCGCCTACAAAGTCAAAATATCCGGGAGTATCCAAAATATTTATCTTCACGCCGTTCCATTCGATGGGAACAACGGAGGTATTAATCGAAATCTGTCTCTTCTGTTCTTCCTTGCCATAATCACTGACGGTATTGCCGTCTGTGACCTTACCCATTCTGGATGTAATGCCAGCCAGATAAGCCATTGCCTCAGTCAGACTGGTTTTGCCCGAACCGCCATGGCCTAACAGAACCACGTTACGGATCTTGTCAGTTGTGTAAATGTTCATCTTCATTCCTCCGTATGTTGCAAATTCTGGGTATTCTGTCAAAGATTTTTAGATGATTAAAATCATTCCCAATTTCCCCATGTGGATATTCTACTAAACTTTCACATTTTTAGCAAGCCTTTTCGTCATTTTGGACATGTTTTTCTTTGACTATCTGAAAATCTTTTCGCCAGTTCTGTAAAAGCTAGACTTTCCCGTGTATTCTTATATAATATTTATACAGGATACAATTGACTTTCGCACTTTAAAGTGCTATATTACAAGGAGATTTTTCGAAAAGAAGATACAGAATCAAAGATTTTTCACTCAAGGGAGGACTTTACTTATGATCATTGTAATGAAACCGAAGGCAGCGGATAAAAATATAAAGGCTGTCACACAGTATATTGAAGCAAACGGTCTGACCGCACATCTGTCCCAGGGCGAACAGGTTACGATCATCGGCGTAGTCGGTGACAAATCCCGTCTTTCCACAGAAAATATTGCACTGCTTGCAGACGTGGACAGAATCGTTCCCGTCACGGAAAGCTATAAGCTCGCAAACCTGAAATTTCATCCGGAGCCGTCTGTCGTAAAGGTCGGCTGCACCTCTATCGGACCGAACACCCGGACGATTATGGCAGGTCCCTGCGCGGTGGAATCCAACGACCAGCTGATGCTGATCGCCGAAGCAGTCAAGAAAAACGGCGCGACCATCCTGCGCGGCGGTGCATATAAGCCCCGTACCTCCCCCTACTCCTTTCAGGGTCTTGAAGAAGAGGGCTTAAAATACATGAAGGAGGCCGGAAAAGCCTTCGATCTGGCGACGATCTGCGAGGTTGTCAGCCTGGAAGCGATCGAAGCAGCGGTCAAATATGTCGATATGATCCAGATCGGTGCCCGCAATATGCAGAATTTCATCTTATTAAAAGAAGCCGGACGTTCCGGTCTTCCGGTTTTATTAAAGCGGGGTCTGTGCGCGACGATTGACGAATGGCTCAATGCCGCAGAATATATTATGGCGGAAGGCAACCCAAATGTGGTATTATGTGAAAGAGGTATCCGCACTTATGAAACTTCCACGAGAAATACATTGGATTTGAGCGCGGTTCCCGTCTTAAAGGAGCGGACACATCTGCCGGTTATTGTAGACCCGTCCCATGCGACAGGTGCTTACCGTTATGTGCCTCCGATGGCAAAAGCTGCCGTTGCCTGCGGCGCGGACGGTCTGATGATCGAGGTGCACAACAATCCTGCCTGCGCTCTTTCTGACGGTCCTCAGTCTTTGAATTTTGAAAAATTCGCCCGTCTTTCCAAAGAGCTCGATCCGTTCTGGAAGCTTGCGGGCAGAAATTAAGGAGTAAGTTACTGTCATGATTACCTGTGGTTTTGTCGGACTCGGCCTAATCGGCGGTTCCATCGCCAGGGCATTGAAGGCCAACCGGAAGGATATTGTCATCATCGCCTGCGACCCAAACGAAGAAACGTTGAAGCTCGCAACAGAACAGAAAATTGCGGATGAAGCCTATCCGGCTCCCTGCGACGCGTTTACCGCCTGCGATTATATTTTCCTGTGCGCGCCCGTTTCCCACAACGATGAGAACCTGTTAAAAATCTTATCCTACCGCAAAAAGGACTGTATCCTGACCGATGTCGGGAGCGTCAAGACGCCGATCAATTCGCTGATCCACTCACTGGGACTAACGGACTGCTTTATCGGCGGACATCCGATGGCGGGCAGCGAGCGAATCGGCTTTGCCAATTCCAAGGCGGGCCTTTTGGAAAACGCCTACTACATTCTCGCTCCCGCGCCGCAGGTTCCCGCTGCGAAAATCGCAGAATTTCAGGGGCTTGTCACCTCCATGGGAGCGATCCCGCTGCAGGTGGAAAGCCAGAAGCATGATTATGTGACCGCTGCTGTCAGCCACCTGCCTCATATCGTTGCTGCCGCCCTCGTCCATCTGGTACAGGATCATGACGATGCTCAGGGACTGATGAAATCCATCGCTGCAGGCGGGTTTAAGGATATCACGCGGATCGCCTCCTCTTCCCCTGTCATGTGGGAGCAGATCTGCATGACCAACACCGTCAATATTTCCAGACTGCTGCAGGATTATATCGACGCCCTTGGCGTCGTTCAAAAAGAGCTGCAGGAACACGATTCTGCCTCGCTCTATACCTTTTTTGACGGTGCACGCGCATACCGCGATTCCTTTATTGACGCCGGAAGCGGCCCGATCAAAAAGGATTACTCTATCCGTCTGGATATCCCGGATGAAGCAGGTTCTATCGCCGCCGTCTCCACGCTTTTGGCGCTGAACAACATCAGCATCAAAAATATCGGCATCGTCCATAACCGGGAGGCACAGGAAGGCGTCCTGCGAATTGAATTTTACGAAGAAGATTCGATTACAAAGGCGATTCAGCTGCTGAACAGACGCGGCTATGTAACGCATATCTGAAAAAATTGATAAACGGAAAGGATTTTAATGGTATGATGGAACTGACAGCCAGCAAAGCGCTGCGTGGAGAAGTGACCGTCCCCGGAGATAAATCGATCTCCCACCGCAGCGTGATGTTCGGAGCAATCGCACAGGGAACGACAGAGGTTACGAATTTTTTACAAGGAGCGGACTGCCTTTCAACAATCAGCTGCTTTCAAAAGCTCGGCATTGAAATTGAAAATACACCGGAGCGCATTTTAGTACACGGGAAAGGCTTACACGGGCTGTCTGCGCCCTCTGAGGTGTTGGATGCAGGCAATTCCGGCACGACAACCCGGCTGATTTCCGGTATTTTAAGTGGTCAGACCTTTGAAACAACGCTGACCGGGGACGCTTCCATTCAGAAGCGTCCGATGAAGCGCATTATGGAGCCGCTTTCTCTGATGGGTGCAAAAATCGAAAGCGTCCGTAAAAACGGCTGCGCGCCGCTTCACATCACCGGCAGCAGCCTGCACGGGATCACTTATTCCACGCCGGTCGCATCCGCACAGGTCAAATCCTCGATCCTGCTCGCCGGTCTTTATGCGGATGGTCAGACGAGTGTAACAGAGCCCGCTCTCAGCCGCAACCACACGGAGCTGATGCTTTCCGGTTTCGGCGCAGATATCTGCTCTGACGGACTGACTGCAACGATCACACCAGGAAACGAGCTGTATGCACAGCAGATTTTTGTCCCCGGCGATATCTCTTCCGCAGCTTATTTCCTGGCAGCAGGTCTTTTGGTCCCTGGCTCTGAGCTTCTGATCCGCAATGTCGGCATCAATCCGACCCGCGCAGGAATCCTGACCGTGATCCGCGCAATGGGTGGAAACCTGACTGTTTTAAACGAACGTGCCTGCGCAGGGGAACCGGTTGCTGATCTGCTCGTCTCTGCTTCTTCCCTGCATGGAACAACTGTAGAGGGAAATCTGATCCCGGCACTGATCGATGAAATTCCTATGATTGCCGTAATGGCTGCATTTGCCAACGGACAGACTGTGATCCGCGACGCCGCCGAATTAAAGGTCAAGGAATCTGACCGTATTGCCACGGTGACTGCCGGGCTGCGCGCGATGGGCTGTGATATCACACCTACGGACGACGGTATGATAATCCGTGGAGGAAAAACACTTCACGGCGCAGAAATCGATTCCTATCTCGACCACCGCATTGCCATGAGCTTCGCGGTTGCCGCGCTGGCAGCCGATGGCGTTACTTCTATTAAAGATGCGGATTGTGTCAAAATCAGTTATCCCAACTTCTATGATGATCTGTTGGGGCTGGCGAAGTAAAAAATTCGCACCGGCATTAGCATGGTGACAGACCTTCCATAGATAAACAAAACCGGTCTGTGTTTCCTCTCATAAGGATTCGCAGTCCGGTTTTTAATTCATGACAATAGAATGCTAGCAGAGCGTGCATTCTATTGTTGCAATCTCAAATTTTCGTAACTGTTCAGTACCCTTACAGTTACGCGCAAAAAACATCTGTGCCAGTCACTACTTCCTCTGCATCTGCCAAAGGCGCTGCTCGTCATACCCCCATCCGATCAGCTCTTTTACCTGCTCGTCTGCGGTTTCATCCGGATGGTAATAATGCAGCATATGGATGACGTTCTTTTCCCGTTCGTTCGCCGGTTCATAGCCAGCTAAAAGCTCTGCCACACGGTCTTTTAATTCAACCGGAGTTTCCCACTGCGGAACCTCCCTGCCCGCCAGCTTACAGAGCAGCCCGCAGGCATAGCCCATTTCATAATTTCCCGTCATCACGGAGGTTTCATGCTGCGATTTGATTATCACTGACATTCTTGCAAGATCAGGTACCATAACTTACTCTGCCGGTCATTCCCGGCTTCCTTTCTTTTTTCTGCGGTCTGTCAGGGCAAGCAACGCGCCCGGGACCAATGGAATAATGTTGACCGCACACCGCAGCAGGATCATGGCTGCACCTGCTTCTGACGCTCCTACGATCTTTGTGGAAAACATCAGAAAAACAAATTCCAGAGAACCCAGCCCTGCGGGCGTCGGAATTACACCCGCCAGCATCTGTGCCGCGGCTGTAATGCACACAATCTCCCAGAGGGAAACCGGAAGGTCTGCCGACAACACAAACCAGGGAACCAGATACCAGCAGGTCAGCTTTGCAAAATCGCACAGAAAAATACCTCCTGCCGTTCGCGGCGAATGCTTTAACAATCGGAGCGATTCCTCCTGCATGGAATCAATCTGCGCCTTCATTTTATCCCGTTTATCCTGCCATTTCCCACGGCATAGCCGTTCTGCAATCAAAAATCCCCAATTGGAAAACGGCGGGCATGCCGTTACCAGAAGCAGCACTGCGGTAATCAGCGCCGTCAAACCGATTCCCGCCGCCAGAAACGCCGTATAGCCGGAGACGCTTTCATCCTTCGCAAACAGCAGACAGAGAAAGCCAATCAGACCATACAGCGTAATCGATACTTTATGGAAAATATATTGCACCATGGACAGTCCTGCCCCGCGTGCAAGCGGAAGCCCGTCCCGGTTCATTTCATACATCTGTGCGACCCCGCCTCCGCTTCCAAGGGTCGTCGTCCGAAAAAAGCTGCACACAAACGAACATCTCACACCCTGAATCCAGGAATAATGCTTTACAGACTGCCGCATCAGCAGCCAGATGATCGTTCCTTCCCAGACCAGATAGGTCAACGATAGCACAATAATTATAAAGATCGTCCAGTTAGGCAATTTGCGGATTTTTTCCGCCGCCTGCGCCAGAAAACCTCTTTCATACCAGCAGACAAAGAAAATCAATCCAAATACCAGGACATATTTCAGCCAGCTCTTCTTTTTTCCCTGTTTCAAGGCAAATTCAGCTCCTTTTATGCTTTCATCCCGTCTAGCATAACGCTGAACCCCCATTTTGTCACTGGACAATTTTTTCGCTTCGGGTAATAATTCCGTTTAAAACTCGATTCCCTTCCGCGCCGGAATCTGTTTCTGGTACGGATGACGCACCCCGTGGATTTCGCTCACATAGTCCGCCGCCTCCAAAAATACCGGATCAGGATTCCGTCCGGTCAGCACCAGCTCCAGCGTCGCCGGTTTTTTCAAAATAAAATCTTTTGCCGTTTCTTTGTCGAGCAGTCCATGCGCATACGCCGCCTGAAATTCGTCGAAAATCAGCACGTCGATTTCTCCGCTTTTTGCCATGGAAATCGCCTCCTGCAGCATCTGATTGTGACACACGGTGATCTCCTTTTTGTCCTGCTCCGTCATGGAAAAGGTAAATCCCCAGTTCTTGTCGCAGCGCACCAGGCTGATCTGCGGAATTTGCGCAAGAGACGCAAGCTCCCCCGTTTCTGTTCCCTTTAAAAACTGCACAATATGCACGCGCAGACCGCAGCCTGCCGCCCGTAGTGCAAGCCCCAGCGCCGCTGTCGTCTTTCCTTTTCCGTCGCCGCAGTAAATTTCCAGCAGCCCCTGCTGCAGATGCATCCGCGGTGACTTTGACTGCTGACCGGAGGTCTGTTGTTCTGTACCTTGTTCCATCACTGAAATTCCTCTTTATTTTCTCATGATTACTTCTTTTATTATATCACGAGCCCGCGCTGACGCGCTTTACCGCCTGCTGCGCAGGCTGCTCGTTCTTTAATGGCACAAGAAAAACAAATGCCGCCTTCGGCGTCGCTTGTTTTTCTTTTGTGCTCATTATATCTGGAATAGCGCGACATGGCAATCGTTATCTATTTTCTAATCAGAAAAGACATGCTGTTCAGAAGCCCCTCGGAACCACCATTAACAGACAGCTGTTTTATGTGAATGCTGCGCAATGCTCTTCCAGAACCGCGTGAAGTGCTGTCGCACTGCTGGTATGTACACGTGCTATCGGAATCTGATTTTTCTTCGCTTCCTGCGTCACGCTGATGACCATTTTGTGGGAAACTGTGCTGATGAACAAAATCAGCAAATCCGGGCAACCGATCTTCTTTTTTAAGGAACCGTTTTCCTTTGCAAAAACCTTCGCCTTACAGCCATGCTCCTTGCAGATATTTTCATACTGCGTTACCATTCTTTCATTTCCGCCGATAATTACAACACTCATGCCGCTACTCCTTTATTTTCTGCACTGAAACTGTGCATGGACTCTTGTATAGGTTAGTTTTATCTAACTTAAGTTACATGATACCATATCAGCTCATGAAATGCACGCTTTTTTTCATTCGAGGAGGGTGTAAAAATCCTGGGTAAAAAATCTGGCAAGCCATTCTTGCCATAAAACAGCTGACTCTACGTGTATTATTTCTGTTTCTTCCAATAAAAGACATTTATGAGGCATTCCTGCCGCTTTTGCGAAATCGTCAAAATGAATAGCAGACTGTAAAAAAAACATCTGCGAGTTCAGGAATTGTTTATATTTTTTTAGTTGATTTTAGTTTTTAAATATGTATAATATATAAATGAAGCGGATTTGTTCCTTTTTTGAAACAATCTGCCAGAACCTGCAATGCAGGAAATGTAAGGAAAGGAAAGAGGTTAATACAAATGGCTGTAATTGATTTAAGCAAGTATGGTATTACCGGAACTACCGAGGTTGTCTACAATCCTTCTTATGAAGTATTATTCGAAGAAGAGACCAAACCCGGACTGGAAGGTTATGAAAAGGGACAGGTCAGCGAGCTGGGTGCTGTAAACGTTATGACAGGTATCTACACCGGACGTTCTCCCAAAGACAAATTCATCGTTGTTGATGAAAATTCCAAAGATACTGTATGGTGGACATCTGACGAATACAAGAATGATAACCACCCCGCTACCCAGGAAGCATGGCAGGCAGTCAAGGAACTCGCTCAGAAAGAACTTTCCAATAAGAAACTGTACGTTGTAGATGCATTCTGCGGTGCAAACAAAGATACCCGTATGGCAATCCGTTTCATCGTTGAAGTAGCATGGCAGGCACATTTCGTAACCAACATGTTCATCAAGCCCACTGCAGAAGAGCTTGAGAACTTCGAGCCCGATTTCGTTGTTTACAACGCTTCCAAGGCTAAAGTTGAAAACTACAAGGAACTCGGCTTAAACTCCGAGACCGCTGTTATGTTCAATATCACAAGCCGCGAGCAGGTTATCATCAATACCTGGTACGGCGGTGAAATGAAGAAAGGTATGTTCTCCATGATGAACTACTATCTGCCGTTAAAGGGCATCGCTTCCATGCACTGCTCCGCTAACACAGATAAGAACGGCGAGAACACCGCTATCTTCTTCGGTCTGTCCGGTACCGGTAAGACCACCCTGTCTACAGATCCCAAGCGTCTGCTGATCGGTGATGATGAGCACGGCTGGGATGACAATGGCGTATTCAACTTCGAAGGCGGCTGCTACGCTAAGGTTATCAACCTGGACAAGGATTCCGAACCCGACATCTACAATGCGATCAAACGCAACGCTCTGCTTGAGAACGTTACTCTGGATGCAGAAGGCAAGATCGATTTCGCGGATAAGAGCGTAACCGAGAACACCCGTGTATCCTACCCGATCAATCATATTCAGAACATTGTTCGCCCGATCTCTTCTGCTCCCGCAGCGAAGAACGTTATCTTCCTGTCTGCAGATGCATTCGGCGTACTGCCTCCGGTATCTGTTCTGACACCTGAACAGACTCAGTACTACTTCCTGTCCGGTTTCACAGCTAAGCTGGCTGGTACAGAGCGCGGCATCACAGAGCCTACTCCTACCTTCTCCGCTTGCTTCGGTCAGGCATTCCTGGAACTGCATCCTACCAAGTATGCGCAGGAACTGGTTAAGAAGATGGAAATGAGCGGCGCTAAGGCTTATCTGGTAAATACCGGATGGAACGGCACCGGCAAGCGTATCTCCATCAAAGATACCCGTGGTATCATCGATGCAATTTTAAGCGGCGCTATCCTGACAGCTCCTACCAAGAAGATTCCTTACTTCAACTTTGAAGTTCCCACCGAGCTGCCCGGCGTTGATCCCGCCATTCTGGATCCTCGCGACACCTATGCTGATGCTTCCGCATGGGAAGAAAAAGCAAAAGACCTTGCTGCAAGATTCATCAAGAACTTTGCAAAATACGAAGGCAACGAATCCGGTAAGGCTCTGGTTGCTGCAGGTCCTCAGCTGTAATCAGCATTTGCAACATATTGACCTTTTGAAAAGGAGATGCAGTTTTGCATCTCCTTTTTTATCGTATAGAAACTTCGTTTCTATACGATAAAAACGCTCCGCGAGGATCGCACTGCGGCGGAATGGTAGAATGTCGCTTACGCGACCCGCCGCAGGCGGAGAATCCTGTAGAGCAGGATTCTTTTTCATATGATAGGAAATTCCTCCTTCCGGGGGAATCTATAATAAAAATGCCCGCGTAAAAGCGGGCACAAGAACAAGGCGATTACTGAAAGAGGTCTATATAGAAACCTTCTTCCGGTTCATCACCATCCC